>ERZ1370068.379-contig-10342_pt1 | contig 69638 bp, 98 predicted proteins | sample MGYA00561227_ERZ1370068 | MGnify/ENA primary metagenome ERZ1370068 (study PRJEB38410, sample SAMEA6850437) | metagenome | study: Metagenomic assessment of the ecological functions of the soil: analysis of the soil microbiota associated with the...
GTTGTACTTCGTTCAGTTACGTATTGCTGTCCTGGAGGCGCTCGCCGCGCGAGACGACGCGGGAGTGATCTGAGGGCAGTGGAAGCGGGCCCGAAACTGTCGTTGCGCGCGACGGGTGCGGCCTCAGGCTCGACACCCAGCTTGCGCGACAGGTTTGGCGATCGCGAACAGCAGATCGCCGCATTTCCTCGGCTCGCGCGCCCCGCTCGCCCTGATTCGATCGGCCTGTATCGGCTCGACCAGCTCGTCGCGCAGCTCCGCGAACCTCCTCCTCGATCTTGCTGCGACGACGTCCGCGGCGCGCGACCCAGTCGAAGCCGACCGCTGCCGCCCGCGCTGCCGATGTCGCCAGGCGCCGCAGCAGCGCCGGGCAGCGTCCGCGGGCACGCCGCCGAGCAGCGTCTTGCGCCTGCTCGCCCCGCTCGCCTTCGCGCCCCGCTCGGCCGGCTTGATCTCTTCCCACTTGCCGCGCACCTTCCTGCCGCCGTCGTCAGCGCGCATGGTCGTCGCGCGAAGACGTGCGGGTGGCGCCGCACGAGCTTCGCGCCGACGTCGGCGGCCGCGTCGGCCATCGAGAAGTGCCCGCCTTCTTCGGCGATCCGCGCGAGGAACACGATCTCGAACAGCAGGTCGCCAAGCTCCTCGCGAAGCGCCGAGTCGAGATCGCCGCGATCGAGCGCTTCGAGCGCCTCGTACGTCTCTTCGAGCAGGAACGGCCGCGAGCGACGCCGAGCGTCTGCTCGGCGATCCCACGGGCAGCCGTCCGGCCCGCGCAGCGTGGCCATGATGCGGACTCAGCTCGTCGAAGCGCGTTCCCCGGGCGTTGGCATCGATGCGGTATTCTAGACCGCATGTCCGATCAGGATCAGGCGCCCACGCCTGACGTTCACCGGGTTCGTGTTCTCGCTGATGCACACCGCCGCCGTCCACCTCGGCGACGCGGCGGATCCAGGCACTGGCGCAGCTGGCGCCGCCCAACATCGAGGGTGCGCGGCAAATGATCGACATCCTCGGGCTGCTCGAAGAGAAGACGCCGCGGCAACCTGTCGGCCGAAGAGCGCCAGCTGCTCGAGCAGGGCCTCTACGAGCTGCGCCTGCGGTTCGTCGAAGTCCAGAACGGCGGGCCGCGCATCATCGTTCCGTAGCATTGGCCGAGCTCGAAGTCGGCCCTACGACGATCTCGTCTAACCCTGCCCAACCTCGCACGTAACCCGCGACCGCAACCCGCCAATGCCGTCACCTTCGTTCCTGGGCACCGGCACTTGCCACGGCGTGCCGATGATCGGACTGCACGTGCGCGGTGTGCCGCGTCGTCCGATCCGCACGATCAGCGCACGCGGCCGTCGGTTTACGTGACGCTGCCGGACGGCACGCGGCATCCTGATTGACACGTCGCCGGATCTGCGCGCCCAGGCGCTGCGCCACCACCTGACGCGTGTGGACGCGGTGCTCTTCACGCACGGCCACGCAGATCACGTCCTGCGGTCTCGACGACATGCGGCGGTTCAACGCCATTCAGGACAGCCGCATCCCATGCTAAGCGGAGATGCCGCAGACGATCGGCGAGATCCGCAGGACATTTTCGTACATCTTCGATCCGAAGACGGCCGGCCGGGGGCGGCCTGCCCGAGATCGATCTCCACGTGGTGCGATGCGCCCTTCGAGATCGGCGGCTGCCGCATCGTCCCCGTGCCGCTGTGGCACGGAAAGCGGCGTCCTGTGCGGCTACCGGATCGGATCGCTCGGCCTACCTCACCGACGTCAGCAGGATCCCCGACGAGTCGTGGCCCCTCATCGACGGCGTCGACGTGCTCGTGCTCGACGCGCTGCGCCACCGTCCGCATCCCACGCACTTCAGCCTCGTCCGGAAGCGCTCAAGCCGACGGCCCGCATCCGCCCGGCGCGACGCATGGTTCACCCACATCTGCCACGACCTCGGTCACTCGGCGACCACATGCCAGCCTGCCGCCGCATGTGCAGCTGGCATATGATGGTCTGTCGGTCGACTTCAGCGTCGACTGACGAATGGACCGGGCCGCCGCCCCGGCCCGAGGCCCGTGGACGTCATTCACTTTCCCGACGACCGTCGTCCCCCGCGCTGGCAGCAGCCGGTCCTCGCGCTGGGCAACTTCGACGGCCTGCATCGCGGCCACATCGAAGATCATCGAGCGCGTGCGCCGCGTGGCGACCGAGCGCGCCGCGCACGCCGCTGGTGATGACGTTCGATCCGCATCCGCCGCGCATCGTGCGGCCCGACAAGGCGCCGCCGCTGCTGATGACGAAGGCCCAGCGGCTCGAGGCGATCGACCGCGCGGGCCTCGACGGCGTCGCCGTCGTCCGCTTCACGCCGGAGCTGTCGCAGTGGGATCCCGAGACGTTCGTGCGCACGGTGCTCGTCGAGTGGCTGCACGCGGCGGAGGTCTGGGTGGGCGCCAACTTCCTGTTCGGCCACGACCGCGCGGGCAACTTCATCGATGCTGCGCAGCCTCGGCGCGCGCTACGGGTTCCGCGCCGAGAAGATCGACCCGGTCCGCTACAAGGACTTCGTGCGTCAGCAGCACGCGCATCCGGCGGCTGATCAGCGAGGGCCGCGTCGACGAGGCCGGGCGCGCTGCTCGGGCCATCCCTATTCGATCGACGGGACCGTGGTGACCGGCGACCGAGCGGGCCGCGAGATCGGGTTTCCGACGCAAACCTCGGCCACCGACGAACGAGCTGATCCCGCCAAACGGGGTCTACGCGGCCACCTCGTCCGGCTGGACGGGGTAATCTATCCTGTCGGTCGACCAACGTGGGCGTGCGGCCCACTTTCGGAGATTCGAGCGCAGACGGTGGTCGAGGCGCACCTGATCGACGTCGACATGCGACCTGTGTACGGCCAGACCCTGCGTGCTGCGGCTTCATCCAGCGCATGCGCGACGAGCGGCGCTTCGACGGCATCGATGCAGCTGAAGGCGCAAATCGCCGCCGACGTGGCAGAAAGCGCGCACCCTGTTCGAGCAGATGTCGCTCTGACACCGATGTCGCTCAGCACGTTCCATTTCACGGCGAGCATTCCAGCGCATCGCGATTATCCTGGAGCCTCTTCGGCAGATGATTGCGCACGCGCTCCGAGATACCGTTGGCGTGGGCAGGGCTGCGGGCGTGACTGCGAGAGCAGCGGGCACATGGCGCGCGAAGGTCGAGCAAGGAGCGATCGCGTGCCGGCGCCCGAGGACCAGGTCGAGGTCCGCTTCCGCGGGGATGGCCGAGCGGCTGGCACATCGGAGGTCGCCTCCGGCGGCGGCTACACGCGCAAGCTGACGCGATACGTGCACGACGCCTGACACACCGCATGCGCCTCTACAACACGCTGACTCGCGCAGGAGGAAGACTTCGTCGCCTCAGCCCGACGCCGCCGGTCGCGTTATACACGTGCGGCCTGACGGTGTCTGCAGCCGCGGCCACATCGGCAACTTCCGGACGTTCGTCTGCCTCGACGTCCTGCGCCGCACGCTCGAGCACGTCTGCGGCTGGCCGGTCCACCAGGTGATGAACTTCACCGACGTGGACGACCGCACGATTGCGGGCGCGCGGAAGGCCGGGCAGGAGCTGCGCGCGCTACACCGACGCAGTACATCGCGGCGTTCCGCGAGGACGCCGGCGCGCTGGGCCTGGAGCCGGTCGAGGAAGACGCCGCGCGCGACCGACCGAGGCCGAACCTCGGTGGCGATGGGCGACCTGGTCGACGGCGCTCGAGCGCAACGGCCACACCTACCGCAGCGACGGCTCGATCTACTTCCAGCATCGCGTCGCTGCCCGAGCTACGGCAAGCTGGCGCGGCTCGATCATGAGCGGCATCAGGCCGGGCGCGCGCGTCGACTCGGACAACGTACGACAAGGACGACGCGCGCGACTTCGTGCTGTGGAAGGCGACCAAGCCGGACGAGCCGACGTGGGACTATCGGGCGTCGGGCCCGGCCGTCCGGGCTGGCACCTCGAGTGCTCGGCGATGGCGCTGCGCCTGCTCGGCGAGCCGCCGATCGACATTCACGCCGGCGGCGTCGACCTGATCTTCCCGCACCACGAGAACGAGATCGCGCAGAGCGAAGGCGCCACGCGGCAGCCGTTCTCGCGCTTCTGGGTGCACGTCGAGCACCTGCTCGTCGACGACGAGAAGATGTCGAAGTCGCTCGGCAACGTCTTCAACGTCAAGGACGTCGATCGATCGCGGCTTCCGCGCCGTCGACGCTGCGCTACCTGCTGCTGTCGATGCACTACCGCAAGCAGCTGCAGCTTCTCGATGGGCGACGCTGCAGCAGTGCGGACGAAGCGCTCCGGCGGCTGATGGACTTCCTGCGCGCGGCTGGACACCGTCACCAGCGGCCGGCGAGTCCACGCCGACGCCTGAGCGGGCTCACGGCGGCGCGCGACCGAGTTCGACGCGCGTCTGCTGAAGCGACCTGAACACGCTCGGCCGGCCTGGCTGTGACTGTTCGACCTGGTGCGCGCCCTGAACGCGGCGATCGACGACGGCCGCTGGGCGGCGCCGACGACGCGCCGTGCGTCCGCAGAGCCTTCGGCCACTTCGATCGCGTCCTCGGCGTCATCGCCCTGCGCCGCGACGAAGACGCAGCGCCGCCGGTCCGATCCGGCCGAGATCGAGTCGGCTGATCGAGGATCGCCGCGAGGCCCGCGCAGCCGCCGCGACTTCGCCGCGCGCCGATCGCGATCCGCCACGAGCTGGCCGCGCGCGGTATCATCCTCGAGGATCGCCAGCCGGCACACGCTGGAAACGCGGTGACGAAGGCCGGACGGCTGGCGAGCCGCTGGCGGCCGTCGAACGCAATCATGGATGCACCAGTTCTGAAAACCGACGCTGCCCGGCCCCAAGGCCGCTGGCGCTCATCGCCCGCGACGCAGAAGGTCGGTGTCGCCGTCCTACACGCGCGACTATCCGCTGGTGATGGCCGCGCGGCGACGGCGCGATGGTCGAGGACGTGGACGGCAACCGCTTCCTCGACTGCGCCGCCGGCATCGCCGTCAACTCGACCGGGCACTCGCATCCCGGACGTCGTCACGGCCATCGTCGATCAGGCGCAGCAAGCTTCCTGCACATGTCGGGCACGGACTTCTACTACGAGCCGCAGGTGCAGCTGGCCGAGGACGATCGGCCGCATCGTGCCGATCGACGGGCGGCGTGCAAGACGTTCTTCGGCAACTCCGGGCACCGAGGCCGTCGAAGCGGCGGTCAAGCTGGCGAGATACCACACGCGAAGCGGTTCGGCATCATCGCGTTCCTCGGGTCGTTCCACGGCCGCAGCATCGGGCTCGCTGTCGCTGACCTCGAGCAAGCGCCATGCAGCGCGCGCGGCTTCGGGCCGCTGCTGCCGGGCGTCTACCACGCGCCGTACCCGAATCCGTATCGGCCGCCGATCGGCATGTCGGCCGAATCGCGCGGCGCAGGCCGAGTGTCGACTGGATCGAGGACCAGATCCTCGTGCACCTCGTGCTCGCCCGACGAGGTCGCGGCCGATCGTGGTCGAGCCGATCCAGGGCGAAGGCGGCTACGTCGTGCCGCCGGTCGAGTTCCACCAGCGGCTGCGCGAGCTGACGACGAAGCACGGCATCCTGCTCGTCGCCGACGAAGTGCAGTCGGGCATGGGGCCGCACCGGGCAAGATGTTCGCCATCGAGCACTTCGGCGTGGAGCCCGACATCCTGTCGATCGCCAAGGGCATCGCCTCGGGCATGCCGCTCGGCGTCATCGCTGCGCGCGGGCCGACGTGATGGACTGGACGCCCGGCGCGCACGCCAGCACCTTCGGCGGCAACCCCGTCGTCGTGCGCGGCCGCGTCGGCGACGATCAAGCTGCTCGAGGGACGTCGCTCGTCGCGAACGCCGCGACGGTCGGCGCAGCACCTGCTCGGCCGGCTGCGCGGAGCTGATGGGCAAGCACCGCGCTCATCGGCGACGTGCGCGGCAAGGGGCCTGATGATCGGCATCGAGCTGGTCAAGGATCGGGCGACCAAGGAGCGCGCCATCGCCGAGCGCGCGATCGCCGTCGTCACTGCGGTGCTTCGCACAAAGGGCGTGCTGGCGCTCGGCGCCGGGAAGCAACGCGATCCGCCTGTCGCCCGCCGCTGGTGCTCACGAAGGACGCAGGCCAGGCACCGCCCTCGAACTGCTCGATGCCGCCATCGGCGACGTCTCGCGGGAGTCGGGTCGCGACGCGTGCATGGGCCGCACGTAAGGGCCGAACTTTAGTTCGGCCTGCCGCTCACACCACGTGGCGCAGGACTTTGGTCCTGTGCGGCAGTCGACAGGCGTCGGCAGCCGATTTGCAGCGTCGACGGCGCATGTCGCCTGGCGCCGCACCTCGTCATATCAGGAGAATGCGGCGAAGATCTGGCGGTTCGCGCGCTTCAGCGCGAAGGGCACGCCAGTCCTTGCCCGTCGCTACCGCGTCCCGCGCTCGGCGAAATCGACGTCATGCGCTGCATGCGACGGCCGCCTGCCTGGTGTTCGTCGAGGTGAAAATGCGGCGCGGCGGCCGGTGCGGCGACGGGGCCGGCTCGCCGTCACTTGGCGGAAGCAGCGTAAGATAGTCGCCGTCGCCAACGAGTTACCTGGCCCGCCACCGAGTGGACGCCAGTGCGCCTGCCGGTTCGACGTGGTCGCCGTGCGTGCTCGAGAGGAGCGAGGCCGCGCGTGAGGCAGCATCATCCGGAACGCCTTCGAGCGCCTGAGCATGCCTGAGCTGCGCAAGGACCCCATCACCGGCCGCTGGGTGATCATCTCCACCGAGCGCCGCAAGCGCCCCGACGCCTTCCGCGTCGAGCACGTCGATGCCCATCGACGACATGGTGTCCCGTTCTGCGAGGGGCAGGAGGAGATGACGCCGCGCGAGGTGCTGTCGTGCCGCCGCAACGGCGGCGCGGCCAACGGCCCGGCTGGGACGTGCGCGTGGTGCCGAACAAGTTTCCCGCGCTGCAGGTCGAAGGCGACGCTCGATCGGCAGGGCGAGGGACTGTTCGACAAGATGAACGGCATCGGCGCGCACGAGGTGATCATCGAGACGCCGCGATCACGACGCAGACGCTCGCCGACGATGCCGGCGACGGCGTCGAGCGCGTGCTGTGGGCCTGTCGCGAGCGCGTGCTCGACCTGAAGCAGCGATCAAGCGCTTCCGCTACATCCTGATCTTCAAGAACCACGGCGCGGCGGCCGGCGCGTCGCTCGAGCACTCGCACACGCCAGCTCATCGCGCTGCCGATCGTGCCGCGCAACGTGCGCGACGAGATCTACGGCGCGCGCCAGCACTATCAGCAGCGAAGGAGCGCTGCGTGTTCTGCGACATCGTCCGGCAGGAAGCTGGATCGGCCGGCGCGCGTGATCGCCGAGAACGCCGACTTCGTCGCGCTGTGCGCCGTATGCGCCGCGGTTTCCGTTCGAGACGTGGCTCCTGCCGAAGCGCCACGGGTCGAACGTTCGAGGACGCGCCGCGCCACGAGTACGCAGCGCTGGCGCGGATGCTGAAGCGAGACGCTGCAGCGCATGAACCGCGCGCTCGAGATCGCCGCCCTTCAACCTGATCATCCACAGCGCGCCGTTCACACGAGTCGGCCGCGGACTTCTATCACTGGCACGTCGAGATCATGCCGAAGCTGACGCAAGGTGGCCGGCTTCGAGTGGGGGACCGGCTTCTACATCAACCCGACGGCGCCCGGAAGAAGCCGCTGACGTCCTCCGCGAAGTCGTGATCTAGCACTCGCAGGTCCGGTACGCCAGGCCGAGCCTAGCTCGGCCATCACCGCTCCGCCACGCCCCTAGGCTGCGCAGGGCCGAACTTGTTCAGCCGACCCCGCTGGGCTCGCATCCAGGTGGCACCGTGGCGCACAATGCGGACCATGGGCACGACCAACCGAACACCCCAGGCACCCAAACCGACTCCGCCACCTCCGCGGCCGGAGACGGATGTCGATGAAAGCCGGCGACGAGTCGTTTCCGCGAGCGATCCGCCGTCCGTGGAACTCGTCAGGCGGTTGCGCATCCGCGCCCGAAGGCTGCAGAAGAAGGAACCGCGCAAGCCACGCCGCTGACAGACAGCGCCGCTCCGCGCCGAGGGGGCGGCGTCGCCGGGGCGTTCGCTTCGCTCGCGCGGGGCGGTTGCAACCGTCCAGCCGGCTGTATTACGATGAGTGTTCGGTAGTTAGGCCGGAGCGCGGGAATAACTCAGTGGTAGAGTGCGACCTTGCCAAGGTCGAAGTCGCGGGTTCGAATCCCGTTTCCGCTCCACTTCCACACACCGCCCATGATCACGCGACGCTGTCGCCCGCACGTAGCACGACCGGTCTCGAGCCACCCCACAACCGGTCGATCACTCCCCGAGGGCGCCGTCGCCAAGCGGTAAGGCAGAGGTCTGCAAAACCTCCATCCCCGGTTCAATTCCGGGCGGCGCCTCCAGCTTTCACTGAACGTTTTCACGGCTTTCGCCTTCCTTCGCTCTGGGGCGAGGGTCCGCCGATGTGTCCCTTTTTGTGTCCCTGTCAGCCATTCGAGTCGTCGTCGGGGATGTAGGCGCGACCTCTTACCGGAGTCTTTGAACATCGATCGTGTTCGCCGATGTTCTTCCCAAGGACGGTAAGCGCAGTGTCGTCGCTACCGATTGGGCGACTGCGAGCGGCTGCAAACCTCGCCGTTTCTGAACGAATCGATTGCAGATGCGGCGCTCGATGCTGCTGGATGCGGCGGGCGTCTACGTCCACGATGGGGGAGCCGAGGTGGACGTAAGCCGCGAGCCGCGATCGAGGCCGCCCCACGACGCCGCCCGGCCGCGACGGTCATCGTCGTCTGTGGGGCCTCAACCTGGTCGGGTTTCGGCTCGATCGTTTCTGTAGTTGGCAAGCCGAGGCGACCGCGGTCGCATCGTCGTGGTGGCGTGATGCTGACGCCGGATCAAACCTTCGCGCTCCGCAAGGCGACCAACGTTCCGCGTTGATGACGAGCGCGGAGCTCCGAGACGCTCGGGACGATCGATCTCGTCCTCAAGACGTGGGCCGGGCGCCGCTGCCGCGCTCATGCGCCGCAACTCATCGCAACCGGCTCGCTTGACGCATGAGCAATTGGCGGAGGTGATCATTAACCACGATCAAGAGACGCTATCACGCCGCGGGATACCGAGCTCGCGGCGCTCCGCCAGGACGTGCGGGCGCTCACCGATCGCGTCACTCGACTCAGGCGTCGAACGCGGCAGTGCCATGAGCCGTGACCGAGCGCGTCGCGTCCTCGTCGCGGTCGCTCCGGGCGATCGTCGTCGCTCGGGCCGACGGCGACGGCGCTCGACAGGCTCAGGCTCGAGGACGCGACGCCCGTCAGGCGGTAACGGATGCGGAACAGCGGGGCTCGCGGCCTGGTGCGCGAACATCTCGAGCGCGTCCTGCGATCCGATTCCTCGACAGCTTCCGACGACGCCCGACCGTTCACTGATCCGGCGCTTCCAAACGGCCAGTGACCCGGCCTATGATGGCCCGCCTACGGCAGTCAGCCCTGTATTGGCGGGGCGCGGTCACAGTAAAGGCATTCGCGTGTATCGAGCATTTGCGATGCCTTGTCCTCCTGACGGCGGTGTCACTCGGTGCGGCACCAGCCCACGCTCAAGGGCCCATTCGCGAGGCGGTGAAGATGGCGCAGTTCGAGCAGAGGCGACACGCCGGGGCCAAAGTCGATCCGGGTGATCTTTTCCGGATTCACGGAAGATGCCTCGAAGGAGTGCGGCCTGGATACTGAAGCGCCTCAAGGGGCGATCCAGAGCGTCGTTGGTGGGCTGACCAGTCGCATGTGCCAGTAAAGGCCGATGCCGACATTGAGTTGCGGCTTCGGACGGTCCGCAGAATTCGACGTGTGCGTGACACGCTGATGCAGCTCGGACTCTCGGCGGAGGGGAACGATCCACACTTCGCTTCAGAACGCGTCCGATTGGGGCAAGGAAGTGTTCATGAAGAGGCGCGCACTGGCGTGAGCGTCAACCGAAGCGCCGCCCGCCATTCACGCAGAGGCGGTTGAACACCAAATCAAAGAGCACCCGCCTGATCTTTCAAGTGGTAGCTCAAGTCTCACAGTTCCTCAACAGTTCGACGATCCCGCCACTTCACTGACCCGGCGGCGGATGACTTCCCTCAGAAGTGCCGGTCGAGGCGACGGCAGCAAGGTGCCTGGGTAGCCCCGCCAGCACGGATGGATGCCGATACCTTCGTTCACTTTCATTACCGCTTACACGACCGGCGAGGACGAGTCTAGCATTGGCAGGTGGTGCGATCGGTCACTGACCCCGCGGCGGGTCCACGCGCAAGCGCCATCGCATCCAGTCGGCCAGGGTCATGCGCGAGCGCTGCGCCTCGCGATACATCGCGTCGTAACGTTTCACCGCGACCCGGACATGGAGGTTTACCGACGGCTCAAGCGAGCAGGGCCGCCAGCAGGGCGCGCGGCGGCGTGGGCGGTGGATCGGGTGACGCTCCCACGGGCGGCGATTGTAACCCCTCAGCGACGGTCCCCAGACGCGCTCGGTCAGCAAGCGGCTTCCAATCGCCGGGGCGTCACACCGAAGTGTCTTGTGAACCCGGACAGAAGTTGTGCCCGGAGCTGTGGGAGGCACGCGGACCACGCGCTCGAAGACGAACGCCGAGCCAGAAGCGGACCGGCTCATAGCACATGCTAGGGAACTGGCACGGCTCGGACGCGCGCACTGAGCCTTGAAGCCGAGACGCCCTACGACCAAGCCGCTCACGAGGAACTGAGACGCGACCTGCGAAGCACGCCATCGCGAGGAGTTGGCGAAGCTTCCGCGCTCGGTTTTTGGGGACCGCCGATCCGGGCACCGTCAAGCTGGAGACACTCCCCACCGCGACGAGCGGCGGCGGCCTGGTCGAGAGAGCGCCGCCCACCGCCGCGTTAAGGCTGCGCGTTCATGCGGGTCGTGTCTCAGTTTGGAATGAGCCGCAACTCATAGCCGAAGCGGACCTTCCACACCTACGCGACTGAAGGGTATCAGTCTGTTCCGGAAATTATCGAGCATACGACTTCATGGTTGGCAATCTGTCGCCGTCATGAACGCTGCCCCTGCTGGAAGGTCACGAGTAGGTGAATCTGACGAGTCGGTCGCCTGAAATCAGCTTCGTCCATTTGTCGTTCATGGCCTCCGCCTTTTTGGGCCTGACGAACGCGCCGCCGAGGAAGACTTCGCTCACGGCGGAGATCCCCCGTCCCAGACGTAGTCGGAGCTCGAGGCCGACGCCCTCGATCCACGCGGACGTGCGCCGCGGCGTCGTGGCCGTCTTTCGTAATGAGCGTCCAGAGAGCGCCGATGTCTTACCGCGGGTGCTGCACGGTGCCTTCTCGCACTAAAAAACGTGCTCCTAAATGTGTCCCTTTTGTGTCCCTATCGTGGCTAAAACGTCGTATCTGTCGTAAACGTCGTAAGGGCGAAGTCGAGATTTTACTCAATAATTCCGGTAAGTCGTTGAAAACGTTGGAAGGCGAAAGGGCGCCGATCAGGGACGCAAAACACTCCATCCCGGTTCAATTCCGGGCGGCGCCTCAAACTCCTCAATCTTTCGACCACTTTCGTCTTTTCTCTGAGGCGAAGGCCTGAGCGCGATGCGCGGGGTGCCCGTTGCATCGAATGCGGGGATGTCGGAGTATGACCTGTCGTGTCCCGCCCACCGCCGATGATGGCGGATGGGTTCTCGACGCCGCTCACGGCGGGAACCAGCTGGTGGCCACCTGACCTGTCCAACCGCAGATCCTCGAGCGCGTCGGTGTTCGCGGGCCTTGAGCCGCGCGAACCCGCGATGGCCGGGCGGCTCGAGCACCACGAGCTCGCGGCCGTCCCACGCGCAGTGGGCGGGGATGACGCGGCCCTCGAAGCGGATCGCGTGCGGCTCGCGCGCGTCGATGACGACGGGCAGCAGGCCGGGAGACGACGGCGAAGGTCGGCCGTAGGCTCCGGGATAGGAGTGCCTGCCGGCGCAGAGCGCTCAGGGTACCTCGTCGTCCGATCAAAAGTGGCCGATGGGGCGCACCAGGTCGGCCTTGCCCTGGATCAGCCGTTCGACCTGGCTGCGGCCGACCATAGCCCGCACGCTTGCCGCGAAAGCGGTCGGGATCGGCGCCGGCAGGGTAGACGGCGATTGTGTCGAAGAACGGCCGGGCGGTTCCACCCTCAGCGCGATGACTTCGCTCGTGCGGGATGAGCCTGGCCCCGCGGCCCTTGCCCGGGCCAGCATCGACGCGATCTCCAGCGACCCCGGCGGCGGTTCCTCGTCGTGGCGGGCGACCGTCTCGATGTTCGTCTCCCAGGCGTCGCGCAGCGCGCGCGTCGTACTCCTGGCGCTGCTGGAGCACCTCGGACGGCATGTGCGGCGACACCCGCATCGATGACCACTCGAGCAGCAGGTCGCGGTCGAGGCCCAGCACGTCGGCCAGCTTCTCCGCGACGTCGCGCGGCGGCGGCAGCGTCCGTGTTCCATCAGCGCGATGAGTGACACGGACGTATGTCCGATCCCGACTTCTCGGCGAGCCCCGCCAGCGACAGGCCCAGGGCGAGCCGCCGCTCGCGGATCAGGCGGCCGATGGGATGGTCGGTCGGCTTGGGCGTCCGGCCGCGCCGGCGCGGATAGGGATCGGGAGCTTGATTTTCGTAATCCACTTATTTATAATTTAGTTATTCAAATCAGAATATACGCCCTCCACGGCCGAATCGGGGCCAGGACGGCGCTCAGCCTGGAGGGCCAAGATGCAGCATCTCGCAGCGTTCCTGTCGTCGCTTTCTCTCGGTATCGTCACAGTCCGGGCCGGCCTGACCGTCTTTCCCTCCTGAGACAGCCGGCGCCGAGCCATGGTTACGACACGCGCTCACGGAAGCGGTCGCCGCCGGCGTGGCCGCGTGACGGAGGTGTCCGACGGAGGCCGCGTTCCCGAGCTGCAGGTCGTCAACGACAGCCCGCGCTACGTGCTCATCGTCGACGGCGAGGAACTGGTGGGCGCCAAGCAGAATCGCATCGTCAACCTGACGATCCTCGTGCCGCCGAAGACCAGCCTCACCATTCCGGTGTCGTGCGTGGAAGCGGGGCGTTGGCGCGAGGTGAGCCGCGAGTTCACGCCGGCTCCGCATGCCTACCACTCGAGCGGCCGCCGCGCGAGGTCGAGCAGGTCTCGATGTCGCTGCGCAGCGACGGCGCGCGGTCGTCGGACCAGAGCGCGATCTGGGGCGAGATCGAGATGAAGTCGGCGCGGATGGGCTCCGGACTCCAGCACGCGGGCTGCCAGCGCGATGCACGACAAGGAGCGGCACAACCTGGACACGTTCGTGGAGGGACTGCGGCCGCAGGAGTGGCAGGTGGGCGCTGTCTTCGCGATTCGGGGACAGATCGCGGGCCTCGACGTCTTCGACTCGCCGCGCACCTGGGCGTCGCTGATGCCGAAGCTGGTGCGGAGCTACGGCTCGACGCGCCCGACCGCGGCATCGGCGGCGACGGCTTCTGCGGAGCCGAGCCCGGGCCGCTTCGCTCGACGCCGTCTGCGCACGCGGCAGAGCACCGTCTATCCTGCCGTCGGCGCCGGCCGCGATCTGCGCGTCGAAGGCGGCGGGATCCTGGCGCGGCCTGACCACCGAGCAGGGCGTCGTCCACGCGGTCGCGTTTCCGGCGGGCGACGTCGCGCATCCGCGCTCGCGACGCGGAGCTCGAACCTGGCTTCGCGCCAGTGAACAGGATATTCCTCTGGCTCGATGACATTCGGCCGGCGCCTCGAGGCTTCACGCACGTCAAGACGATTGATGAAGCCAAGGCGATTCCTCGGGACTGGCCGTGTGGCGTTCGCCAGCCTCGATCACGACCTTGGTGCGTGCGACGAGTGCTCGAAGGACTGACTCCTGACGAATGGCTCGAGAAGTCCAACTACGCGTCGATGCCGAACTGCCCGCACTTCGGAACTGGCTACGACCTGGTGTGCTGGATGGAAGAGACCGGACACTGGCCAACCGTGTACTGGCCGACTGTCCACAGCGCGAACGCTGCCGGTCGGCGGCGCATGGAGCAGGCGATTGAGCGAGTGCAGGAAAGGCGGGCGGAAGCGGGCGGGAGTTCACCCGATCGAGAAAGGCAGCCGGCCGATGGTCTCGAAGATCCAGGCGACCCGCCTGGATCGAGTCGCTCGTCACATGTGGGGCCAGGCGGATCAGAATCGGCACGGTCTCGGGCCGCACGCAACAAGAAGATCAGGGGACACGCGCCGCTGGCCCGCGCCCGAGCGTGTGCGGCAACGACCGCGCCCGAGCGAAGCCACGCCGCATGATATCTGACGTACGGCTGCTCTGACTGGCTCGAGCGACGTGCGAATGGAGCACTCATGGACATGAATTGACCGCCCGCACCGACCGATCGCTCATCCGCGCCGCCGGCAGCAGCATCCGGCACGTCGCCGTCACGCTGGTGGCCCCTGTGTCCGACCGAGACAAGAAACGTCCGCCCGTGGACGTCGGCCTTCGTGCCTCGATCGCTCCGGGTCGATGGCCGGAGAGAGAAGATCGAGCTGGCCCGCGAGCGCGATCCTCCGAGGATCGCGATGCTGCAGCACGGCGGACCGCTTCGCGGTGATCGCGTACGACACCGTGATCGACGTCGTGATGCCGCTGACGCGCCGGCACATCGCGAAGCGCGCGAGAACGCAGAGCGCCAGCTCCGGTCAGATCGATTCGCGCGGGGCACGAATCCTCGGGGGCGGCTGGCTGTCCGGTTGCCAGCAGGTGGCCGAGGCGATCAGCCACTCGAACGGTGCCCGCTGCCTGCTGATGTCCGATGGCCAGGCAAACCAGGGCATCACAGCCCCGGGCGATTTGGGCGCCACGCTCGTGAACTGCAGCAGCGCGGCGTGGTGACCTCCACCTTCGGCGTGGGCGCGGACTTCGACGAGCAGCTGATGAGCGGGATGGCGCGCGCCGGCGGCGGGCGCGGGCTAGCTCATCCGAGCACGCCCGCCAGATCGGCGACCTGCTCACGAGCGAGCTGGCCGAGTCGCTGGAGGTCGTCGCGCGCGCGGGGCGTCGCTGTCGATCCACGCTCCGAAGGGCGCCAGAGTGGAAGTGCTGACGGACTTCGATGCACGGCAGGAGGGGCGAGACGACGACACGTCCGCCTCGGCAACCTGGTGTCCGGCCAGTCGATCACGATCGTCCTCCAGGTCACGCTGCCCGACGGCCATCGAGGAACGAGCAGGCCGTCGCTTCGATTCGAGCCGGCGCCGACGAGGGCGCTCGATGCGCCTCCAGTGGACGTGCGCTGGACGTGGGCCTCGCACGAACGCAACGACGCACAGCCGAGACACGGCGGTCGACCTGACGGAAGGTGGCAAACCTACTGCGCGGCGCGGACGCGGCGTGATGCCCTCGAAGCTGAACCGGAGTGGCGACTACCGTGGCGCCCGCCGAATGCTCGAGCGCGTGGCCCAGCGCATCGCGAGCTACGCCGGCGACTTCTGCTGAACAGCACGATCTCGTGCGTTCGCTGAGCGCCGAGTCGCAGGATGCAGCGAGTCGGATGGACGCGATGAGGATGAAAGAGGCGCACTACTCGTCGCTGGCGGCCATGCGTTCGCGCTCGGCTGCGGGCAAGGCGACTCGCGCCCGGTTCGACGCCGAGGCATTCGACGTTGAACTCCACGGTGGCGTGCCCGTCATCGTTCTGCCAGGGCGTCCGGGCTGCGCCATCGTCACCGGAACGCCCAACAGCTTCGGACGGCTGCCGCTGCGGATCCTCGGCCGCGAGCATCGACTGCCGCTGGAGCTTGCCGGCGTGAGCGCAGAGTCCATCGGCCAGCATCTGGGAACCGACGATCGACGCGGTGATCGGCGGCGACCTCCTCAGCGGGTTCGAGTGCCTGATCGACCTCGGCCGGGGCAAGGTAGTGTTCTCGCACGGCAGCCTGGGTTGCGACGGCGTGTCGCTGCGCACGCCACTGCAGATGGACATCCCGGAGCGCGGAGATCAGGCTCGGCGCCCGACATGGCGTGGCGTTTCTCGACACTGGCGCGCGGTTGTCGCACATGGATCCCGCTGCGGTCAGCGGACGGCCCTGTCGGCCGCGGAAGGACTTCTTCCCGCTGGTTGGCGAGTTCGAAACGGACGTTTACGAGGCCGAGATCGAGCTGGCGGGCCTTCGGTTCCGCACGAGATTCGGTCTGCTGCCGACGCTGCTCCAGCAGTCCATGGCCGCGCTCGGAGCGGGCAGTGGGTGATCGGGTCGGAGCTGCTTCGGCAGTGCCCGGTGCTGCTCGACCTGCAGCACCACCTGCATCATGCTGGTGCAGCACGAGCCGTCGTTCGTAGCGAGCTTCTCTGACAGAGGTGCTTTTCGTCGACTGGGCGGCCACTCGGAAGGTGGCCGCCGGTTGATTCGATGTTTCAGCCTCTGCTATAACTATTGTCGACATCCGGGCGGCGCGAACGACTCGCGCCCGGCAACCTGGGGACGGACATCCCAGGTAGCCTGCCGGCGCTCACCCGGCGTCACGCACACGCGCGACGCTGAGGGGCCGGCGATGTGGTGCCAATGACGGCAGCAATGAAGATGTCCGCGCGGCGTCCAGACGACCGCCGCGATCCGGTGTCTTCTCGAAAGAGAGGACACCATGGCTGACAGCGCATCCGACCCCTTCACCAGCCGCCGCTTCCCGAACAGCTCGACCAGACAGCCTCACTCTTCTCCCAGCTTCTCAGCGAGACGCCCGAAGCCGTGGAGTCGATGGCGCGTTTGCACGTGCATGCGGGCTGGCGAGAGGGCCTGTTTCCGCACCAGATCGAGGGCATCGCGTTCCTGCTGGGCCGCCGGCGCGCGCGATCCTGGCCGACGACATGGGCCTCGGCAAGACGCGGCAGGCGATCGTGTCGCTCCGCCACGCCGCCCCCGGCGGCCCGTATCTCGTCGTCTGCCCCGCGTCGGTGAAGCGCAACTGGGCGCGCGAGATCGAGCAGGCGATCCCCGGCGCTTCCGTCCGCGTCGTCGAAGGCAGCGGCGCGCGCGCCCGTGGCCGATTCGGAATGGACGATCGTGAACTACGACATCCTGTCGAAGCACGTGAGCGCGCTCGGACGCGTGCCGTGGGCGGGGCTCGTGTTCGACGAGGCGCACTACCTGAAGAACCACACCAGCGCCCGCAGCAAGCTGGCGCGACAGCTCGCCGAACTGGCGGCGACGAACGCGACGCGGGAGCCGGCGGTGTACCTGCTGACCGGCACGCCGCTGACGAACCGGCCGCGCGACCTGTTCGTGCTGCTGCAGCTGGTCGGCCACTCGCTCGGGCGCAGCTTCCTGTCGTTTGCGAAACGCTATTGCGCCGCCGAGAAGACCGACTTCGGCTGGAAGACCGACGGCGCGTCGAACCTCGAGGAGCTGACCGTGCAGCTGCACGGCGTCATGCTGCGCCGCTCGAAGGATCAGGTGCTGACGCTGCCGCCCGAAGCTGCGGACCTGGCTGCCGGTCGACGTGCCGGCCGGCACCGGCGCGCACGCGAGATCCGCAGCGTGGTGGACCTGCTGCTGGGACGAGCAGCGCGGCCCGCGCGGCGCAGGCGCGAGCGTCAGGACGACGGGCGCGCGCGCATACCTGCTGGCGCTGCTGACGAAAGCGCGGCAGAAGCTCGCCGCCGCGAAGGTCGGCGCGACCGGCGACTTCGTGTCCGGGAGCGATCGATCAGGGCGAGAAGGTCATCGTCTTCTCCTGCTTCGACGAGCCGCTGCAGAAGCTCGCGAAGGACTTCGGTGATGCGGCCGTGCTGCTGACCGGGCGCACGCCGACCGAACAAGCGCCAGGCGCTGGTCGATCGGTTCCAGCAGGACGACACCGTCCGCGTGTTCCTGGCCAACATCATCGCCGGCGGCATCGGGCTCAACCTCACGGCCGCGAGCCAGGTCGTCTTCAACGATCTCGACTGGGTGCCCGCCAACCACTGGCAGGCGGAGGACCGCGCCTACCGCATCGGCCAGACGCGGCACGGTGAACGTCACCTACATGAGTCGGCGCCGAACACCTTTGACGATTTCGTCCGCGCGGTGCTCTCGACCAAGGCTGGCGCTGGTCGAAGCCGTCGTGTCGAAGGCAAAGGGCCGTCAGCGACGCCAGGCGCAGACACCGGCGTGCTCGAGTGAACTCGAAGCGCGCGCTCGCGGCTCGCCGCCGTGGCTCGCCGACGTCTCGGCGGCCGACCTGAGCGACGAGCAGATACGCGGCAGCCGGCTGAGGGAACTGGCCAGCACGCAGCCCACGGAAGCCGATCGAGGCGCCGGTCGCCTCGGAGGCGGGAGCCCCTCGACCCTTCTCTCGCCAGAAAGGCCCTGCCTCGCGCTGGCGCGTGCGCTGAAGGGCCCTCGAAGTCACGAAGCTTACCGCGTGGCCAGCGCGCCGGAGCTCCTGGTGCGCAGTGCTACACGCTTGTCGTCAGCGGCGGGCAGGACGTCGAGTGCTCCCCGCCCGGGGTCTCGAGTATCGCGGAACGAGTCGCCGCTCGCGCGCGCGACCCGGGCAGGCGCCGCGAGCGGCGCGGGGCGCCAGCCGGATACGAGCCGGGGATTTGAGCGATCCTCCGATAACATAGCGGCTTGCGGCGTGAGGTCTCTATTTCAAACGCACTAAGTAGGTTCCGCTCGTTCGACCGGCGCCGAATCGCGCGCTGGGTGCTGTGGGTTGCACTCGCAGTGCACGTCCCGATCGCGGTCGTCGCCGGCGTCAGGAGCCCGCGTCGTTCAAGTCCCGGGTCGGATTTCGACAACTACTATGACATCGGATTGAAGCCGGGTCGTCCGCTACGTGGACTTCGCCGTGGAGTTTCCACTCGGGACGGTCGAAGCCTTTCGCGCGATCGCGCCGCTCGCCGGCACGCGGCAGCGATTCGGCGTAGGCCTGGTGATCCTCAACGTGATAGCCGACGTCGCGATCGTGTCGGCCTTGTGCATCGGGGCTGGGGCGTCGAAGCGGCCGCCTGCTATGCGATCGCCGCCGACGCCGCTCCTCGGATTTGTTCCTGCTCCGGCTCGACTTGTGGTCCACGGCGTTCGCGACGCGTTGCGTTGGCGGCCTGGCGCCGGCAACGGCCGGCGCTGGCGGCGATCGGGTTCGCGGCGGGCGCGGCGTTCAAGCTGTGGCCGCTGACGTTTCTTCCACTCCTGATCGTTCCTTTTCGCGCGCGAACGATCGCAACGCCGCTGGCCACGGCTGCCGCGGCTGGCATCGCGATTCTCGGGCCATGGCTCTGGGTTGCGGGACCGCTCGGTGTAGCCAGGTGCTCACATTCCGCGGCGCGCGGCTGGGAAGTCGAAAGCACCGTCGGCGGTCTGTGGATGCTCTTCGATCGAAGCTCGATGCGAGTCGAATCAGGAGCCTGGCGCATCGGCTCGACCAGCAGGCCCGATCTCGATCGCGGTCTTCGCGGCCGGCACGCTGGCGTCGTCGTGGATGATATGGCGCGGTGCGCGGACCGGTCATCTCGGAGCCGGATGGGCCGGCGGCATCGGCGCGCTGCTCGCGCTGTCGGCGCTCCTGTCGCCGCAGTTCGCCAGTCTGGATGGCACCGGCCGCCGGAATCGCGTGGGCCGAGGGCGATTGGGGGCGTCACACTCATGACGGCGCTCATCGTGTTTCTCACGAACCTCGAGTTCAAGTCGTTCGCGCCGCTGATGCGGGGCGAGCCGAGCAGCGCTGTACCTCGTCCTCCTGCGCAACGCCGTGCTGGTGCTGTTCGCGCTCGCCACCGCGCGACGGCTCGCACGCGCGCCGCTGAAGCCGTCCGCGTCCGCCGATTCAGCTGACCTGAGCGCTGCCGGCCCGATCGCCGATGAGGCCGCAGCGGCGGCGAGGACTTCCTCCGGTGAAATCGGTCTGCAGAGCACACGTTGTTACGCGTCGCATGGCGATTGGCGGTGGTTGTACGCAGTAAGGCACGGCGAGCACGACAGCGGCTTGTGCAGGTTGATGGCGCGCGGCGACAGGCTGCCGTAGAGCACCGGCGTCTCAGGTCCGAAGAGCACGATCGACGCAATCGGCGTGAGCGCGGCCATGTGTCCGGTCCCGCCGTCGTTGGTGATCAGCAGGCACGCCGAGGTGCAGCAGCACGGTGATCGCACGCACGGTCTGCGGTGTAGCCGGTCAGATCGACGCACTGCCTCGCCGGGGCAGGCCTGCTGAATGGTTTGCGCAAGTTCGCGGTCGGCGGCCATGCCGACGATCGCCACGGCGTAACCTCGATCGACGAGCGCCCGCGTCACGCTTGCAAACGACGCGATCGGCCACGCGCGGATGGGAATGAGCCCAGCGCCCGGACAGACGAACACGAGCGGACGGCCGGCGATCGACGGATGACGCCGGTAAAGCGCGTCACGGGCGGATTCGAGGCTCGCCCGGCCGCAGCCGGAGCGGCGGCAGCCGCGGCGGCGCCGCCTGGAGGAGGCGCTTCGCGGCGGGCATGTCCGTCGATCCGATCGCGTCCGCGAGGCGTGACGAACTGCTGCGCGATGTGCTGGTGCGGGTTGTAGAGCACCGGCCTGTTGATCGCGTCGCCCCGGTAGAGACCCTCCTGCGTGAACCGATGGAAGCCGACCTTGATCGGCGCGCCGCTCAGGGCCGCCAGGACGGCGCTGACGCGGGCGAACAGCTCGAGGGTCCAGCACCGCATCGACGCCGAAGCGCGCGCATGCGCGGACGGCGCGGACGGTGTCGGTCGCCAGCGCGCCAAGCGATCCGATTCGGACCGTGATCACGTGCTCGGCGTCCACGACGTCCATCAGGTCGAGCGCGGCGATGTTCTGATCGGAACAAAGCACGTGAGACGGCGGCTGAGGGGTAGTCCTGCTGAGGCGGTCGAACATCGGGCGCGTGAGGACCAGCGCACCCATTTCCGACAGGACGATGATCAGGATCCGGCGGACGCGTCGCCGGGCGCAGGTTCAGGACGCCCGCGGCGGGCGAGGCGCGATGCCACCCAGCACAACGGCGGGCCGAGAACGCGATCGACCCAACGCTGACGGGCGGCGCGCACAGCTCTGCATTCTAGCGTTGAACCGGCTCCACAATCAGTTACCAGCGTCTTCTCTTCTCCATGATTCAAGAGGGAAGGCTGAGTGTCGTCTGGAAGTAATCCTGAAGAGGAGTTCCGAAACACTTCAGAATCTGGCCGGAGTACCCCTTCAGCATGCCCGTCGGCTCGCGGACAGTGGTCGCGCCTGGCATGCTGCCGCCTGGATTGCCATCGAATGATTCGACGCGCGTGTGCCGTGCTGGCTTTGCTCCTGTCGAACCGGCCCTGCGCCATCGCCCAGCCGACACGGTTGGCACCGCAGACGCCGCCGACCGCCGTGGCGCATCGCTCCACGGCGCCCATCCATGTGGATGGCCGTCTCGACGAGGCCGACTGGGCGCTCGCGACGCCGCTCGGCCCATTTCTGCAGCGCGAGCCCTCGACGGCCAGCCGGCGACCGAGGCGACCGAAGTCCGCATCCTCTACGATGACGACGCGCTCTATTTCGGGATCCTGTGCCTCGACCGCAGCGCTGCCACCATCGTCTCGACGCAGCTCACGCGCGACGCCGACCTCGACGTCGACGATCGCCTCACCATCGTCCTGGACCCATTCTTCGACCACCGCAACGGCTTCTTCTTCCAGATCAATCCAGCCGGCGCTCCGCAGCGACGGGCAGATCCTCGAGCAACGCGGAAGCGGCTCACGCGCGATTGGGACGGCATCTGGAGCGCGGCCTCGCGGCGGACCGGGCAGGGGTGGATCGCGGAGATCGCGATCCCGTTCAAGACGCTGCGATTCAAGCCTGGTCAGCCGTGTGGGGACTGAACGTCGAGCGGCAGATCAAGCGCAAGCAGGAGACTCGATCGCTGGACCGCGGCCGACCGGAACATCTGGATTGGCAACCTCGCGGAAGCCGGACGGCTCGAGGACCTCGTCAGGCGTTCGACAGGGACGCGGTCTTGACGTCCGTCCGCATGCCGCCGGTGGCGATGACAACGGCGACGGCACTGCCGACGTCGGTGTGGATGTCTTCAAGAACCTCACGCCCGATCTGAACGCGCGGCAGTCACGGTCAACACCGACTTCGCCGGAGACGGAGGCCGACCTTCGGCAGGTGAACCTCACCAGATTCCCGCTGTTCTTTCCCGGAGAAGCGTGCGTTCTTTCTCGAAGGCAGCGGCGTCTTCGATCGCGGCGGGCCTGGCCAACAGCGAGGATCTGCGGCCGTTCTTCAGCCGGAGGATAGGGCTGGTGGAGAACGTGAACGGCGACAACCTGACCGTGCCGATTGCGGCAGGCGCGAAGCTCACCGGACGTCAGGCGGACTACAACATCGGACTGCTCGAAATCGCCACGCGCACGACGCACGACGCCACACTGCCCGGCGGGGTCCCGTGACGGACAGAATCTTCTTCGTGCTGAGGGCCAGCCGCAATGTGTTCACGCAGTCGTGGTTCGGAGGCATCCTGACCCACGGCAACCCGACGGGCGCCGGGAGCAACACGCTCGTCGGCGCCGACGGGCATTTCGCCACCTCCACGTTCCATGGGAGCAAGGAACCTCTCGCTCGACCTGTTCGCGTTCCGCACGAGCGACGAGGCGACGGGAAAGCACGACGGTGCCGGCGGCTTCCGCCTCGACTATCCGAACGACACGTGGGACGTCTCGCTGAACTGGAAGCAGATTGGCGACAACTTCAACGCCGCGCTCGGCTTCGTGCCACGGACCGGCGTCCGCATCACGACCCTGGGCGTAGCATTTCAGCCGCGCCCCGATCGGTGGGGCATCCGGCAGTTCTTCTTCGAGTTCGGAGCCCGAGTACATCACCAACCTGAACAATCGCGTCGAGAACTGGCGCATCTTCATGGCGCCGTTCAACGCGCGGACCGAGTCGGGCGAGCACCTGGAGTGGAACATCATCCCGACATTCGAGCACCTCGACGCGCCTTTCGGAGATCAGCCCGGGCGTGATCATCCCGCCAGGCTCGTATCAGTGGCTGCGCTATCGGACTGAGGTGAACACGGCAACGAAACGCCCGTGGGTCGTGGATGTCGCGCGGTGGTCTGGCGGGTTCTACGAGCGGCACGCGACGTGAGCTCGCGTTTGGCCTTACCCTCAAGCCGAATACGCACGTCTCACTGGCGGCCCGCGTGACTGCAACGACGTGGCGCTGCCGCAAGGGTCCTTCTACACGCAAGTCCTCGAGCTCAAGTTCGACTACAACTTCACGCCAAACGTGGCGTGGGCGAACCTCGTGCATACGACAACGAGAGCCGGGTCGCTGGAGTCCAGAGCCGGTTCCGGTGGATCCTGCGACCGGGCAACGACCTCTTCCTCGTCCTCAACCGCGGCTGGCACGACGAGCTCGAGGGCCCGTTCGTCCCGGAGTTCAATCACGAATCGGTGAAGCTTCAGACACGTTCCGGTTCTGAGAGGCCCGTCCGAGGCACAATGATCGCATGCGTCATGCGCTCCTCGCGGCCGTCGCGGCCTCATGGATGTGCGCCGGCGACGTCTTCGCCGATCCGGTCGCGGTCCGGTTCCCCGAGGGCAGCCTGCACGGGTTCCTGTCTCTGCGCGAACCTGACGGCAGGACGCTGGCCACCGGCGATCTGCCTGCAGACCGTCGCCGGCGGCCGCGTCACGGCGAAACTGGTGTTCACGTTCCGCGACGGCTCGGTCAGCGAAGAGACGGCCGTGTTCTCGCAGCGAGGGCACTTCGAAGCTGATCGCCGACCACCTCGTGCAGAAGGGCCCGGCGTTCCCGCGTCCGCTCGACCTGACGATCGACGGAGCTACCGGCGAAGTCACCGTCCGCTACACCAACGATCACGGCGAGGAGAAGGTGGAATCCGAGCGCATGGAGCTGCCGGCGGACCTGGCAAACGGCCTGATCACGACGGTGCTCAAGAACCTTCGCGCGGCGTCCACCGCGACGCTGTCGATGGTGGCAGGCCACGCCGAAGCCGCGCCTGGTGAAACTGAAGATCACGGCAGCCGGCCGCGACTCCTCTCGATCGGCGGTGTCGGGTCGAAAGGCGCTGCACTACGTGCTGAAGGTGGACATCGGCGGCATCGCCGGGGTGGTTGCGCCGATCATCGGCAAGCAGCCGCCGGACTCCCACGTCTGGATCCTGCAGGAGCAAAGTCCCCTGCTTTCCTCCGATCGCGGTCGCCGATGTTCGCGGACGGGCCGCTCTGGCAGATCGATCTGATCGCGCCGACCTGGCCGTCCCGGTGAGCGTCGGGCCGAATGGGCAGGCCCATTGCATCAATTCTTTGGGGCCGTCCGGCCCGGCCAATACAGCATTCGTCACAAAAGACCGATGAACTGAGCGGTGGCGACCACGCCCGGCGACTCGGACTCTGTCCCTCGGTGGATGAGCAACGCTCCTGCGCGTCCTCGTCGCTACGTCGCCGGCACCAGCATCTGGATGATGACCGGCGCGGGAGGCGCCCGGACCCAGCATTACGTGGGCCTGCTGGCCGACGGCCCAGCCAACCTGGTCGCCGTGATCATGACCGCCGCCGCCGCGCGCATGCTCCCGCGTGGCGCGCTCCGGACCGGCTGGGGCCTGATCGCCGCGGCTCTGGCGTTATCTCGTCGGCACCGTGATCGGACAGAAGTCCTGGCTGCGCGGGGTCGATCCATTCCCGGGCATCGCCGACGTGTTCTACCCTCGCGTTCTATCTGCCCGCATTCGCCGCGGTGTTGTTCCTGGCTCGCGCCCGGTCGATGCAGATGCCGTGGGCGCGCCTCGCGCTGGACGGCGCGATCTTCGTCGTCGGCTTCGGCGCGTTCTTCTGGATTCTGGTTGTCCGCCCGGCCTCGGACTGCCAGCGAAATGGACGTCGTGAAGCAGGCGCTCAGCCAGAGCTACGTCGCGCTCAATTGCCTGCTGATGCTGCCTTCGGCGTGCTGCTCCTGACCGAGGCTGGCAGCCGGCGCATTCCGCTGGCCTTGCTGGCGGGGTTCACCACCATGTTCCTGGGCGACATCCTGTGGGCGCTCGGGAAGGTCGGCGGCGGTTACCTGTCCGGCGGCCTCCAGGACGTGCTGTACGTCGCGTGCTATCTGCCCATCGCGATCGCCGCACGGGGCCAGCTGCGCGTGGCCTCGGCGCCGATTCAGCCCTCGTCCGCCGTCTCGGCATCACTGGCACGGGCGCTGCCCTACGGCGCGATGCTCGTGGCCTTCGTCGTGCTCGTTTACGTCGCCCGCGCGGAAGTCTCCGGCCCGGTGGCCGAGATGACCATCGTTGTCTTCGTGGTCACGCTGCTCATCATGCTCCGCCAGGGGACGATGCTCGCGACGATGCGAGGATCCGTGAACGGCGGGCGAAGGAACTGGTGGAGGCGCGATACGCGTCGCTCATCGCGAATGCCTCGGACGTCATCCTGATCGTCGCGCCGGATGGCGCCCTGCAGTTCGCCTCGCCGGCGTTCGAGCGCACGTTCGGCGTGAAGCCCGACGACGTCGTCGGCCGCAACCTGCTCGGTCTGTGGGCGGGTGAGGATGGCGAGCGCTTGCAGATATTCCTGCGCGGAGGTCGCGGCCACGCACGGCCGGCGCCGTTGGCCCGGTCGAAGCTGCTTGTCGAGCGCGGCGACCGAGCGCCGCACGCTCGAGATTGCCGGCAGCAACCTGACCGCCGATCCCGCGGTGCAGGGCGCTGGCGCTCAACCTGCGCGACATCAGCGAGCGCAAGGCGCCTCGAAGAGCAGCTGCGCGAGCTGGCGTTTCACGATCCGCTGACCAGGCTCGCCAAACCGGAGCCTGTTCCGCGATCGCGTCCAGCACGCGCTGGCGCTGGCCCGCCGCGCCCGCCGCGCGACGTGGCGGTCATGTTCCTCGACCTCGACGACTTCAAGAACGTCAACGACACGCTCGGCCACGACGCGGGCGATAGGTTGCTGCAGGCGGTGGCGGAGCGGCTCGGTCAGCACCATGCGCACCACCGATACCGTGGCGCGACTGGCGGGCGACGAGTTCGCCGTCCTGCTCGAGAGGCGTCGACGGGCTGCCGGATGTCGAGCGGCCCGCCGCCAAGCTGGTCGAAGCGCTCGGCATGCCCTTCGTGATCGGGGCGACCGAGGTCGAGGTCGGCATCAGCGTGGGCGTGGCGCCTGCTCGACGCCCGAGACGCGCAGCCGAGGATCTGCTGAGCAACGCCGACATCGCGATGTACAACGCCAAAGCGGCCGGCAGGATCGCTACGTCGTGTTCGAGCCGCACATGCAGCGAGGCGCTTCGCGAGCGCCTGCGCCTCGAGGCCGACATCGGCCGCGCGCTGGCACACGGCGAGTTCGCTTCCTCGATACCAGCCGATCATCGCGCTCCGCACGGGCACGCTGCTGGGCTGCGAGGCGCTCGCTGCGCTGGCAGCCACCCGAGCGCGGCGTGCTGATGCCGCGGCAGTTCATCCACCTGGCCGAGGAATCGGGTCACATCATCGAGCTCGGGCGCTTGCGTGCTGCAGCGGGCCTGCGAGGATTGGCGCCGCTGGTGCGACGAGATGGGGATGGCCGACCAGGGCCTGTCGATCACCCTCAACGTCTCGGGCCGTCACCTGCAGCAGGGCGAGCTCGAGCGGGACGTCGCCGCGAGCGCTGCAAGCAGTCGGGGCTCGCGCCGGCGAACCTCGTCATCGAGCTGACCGAGAGCACGATGATGCACAACACCGAGGCCGACCTCGAAGGCTCCGGCAGCTGAAGGCGCTCGGTGTCCGGCTCGCGATCGACGACTTCGGGACCGGGCTACTCCTCCCTTGCGCTACCTGCACCGGTTCCCGATCGACGTGCTGAAGATCGATCGGTCGTTCGTCCTGCGCCTGGTGACCGAGGGGACGGACCCGAGCTGGCGCGCGCCGTGGTGAGCCTTGGCGACACGCTCGGCATCGACACGATTGCCGAGGGGATCGAGTCGGAGCCCCAGGCCGAGGCCTGCTCGCGCTCGGCTGCATCGCCGGCCAGGGTTCCTGTTCTCCAAGTCCACGTCGCTTCGAGCACCTGGCGTCCATGCCCTTCGTGACGCGGCATCACACGACGGCCGACGACCCGCCTGACGCACCTTACTCCGACCTCACGCACCGCGCCACCCTCACGCACCCTTCCTCTTCACATATCATTCCCGTCCGCACTCCAAAGGAGGCACGTGATGGCGGACCGTCGCACGTTCATCGGTCAGTGCGCCAAGAGGCGCCGTGGGAATCGCCGTGTCCGGCCTGGTGTCGTCCCGCCGCGTCCTGGGCGCGAACGATCGAGTCCGGTTCGGGCTGATTGGCTGCGGCAGCCGCGGCAAGGGAGATCTTCCAGGCCGCGATGCGGAGCCCCAACGCCGAAAGCCGTTGCCGCCGCCGACATCTACACGCGGCGACTCGACGAGGTGAAGGCACTCGCGCCCGGCCATCACGCCGCTAAAGGACTTCCGGCAGTTGCTCGACGACAAGAACGTCGGACGCTGTCCTGATCGCGACGCCGCAGCACCAGCACGCCCTGAACTTCGTGCCCGCCATCCAGGCCGGCAAGGACGTCTACCAGGAAAAGACGATGGCGTTCAGCCCGAGATCACGCGAAGCGCAATGCGCAAGGCGCTGGACGGATCGGGTCGCGTGGTCCAGGTCGGCATCCAGATGATCAGCGGGCCCGGCATCAAGATGGTCCGCGAGTGCGCGACGCCTGAGCGCATGGGCGTGATCACGCACATCCACACGCATCACTACCGAAACGCGCCCCTACGGCGGCTGGATGCGCGAGATCTCCGCCGGATTGCGACGCGAGCCACGTCGACTGGCCCACGTTCAGGGCGAAGCCGCGCCGCACGACTTCGATCCGCAGCGTTACGTGAACTGGCGGTTCTTCTGGGACTACTCAGGCGGCAACGTCTTCGAGAACATGGTCCACCAGGTCGGCTACTGGCACACCGTGCTGAACCTCAAGATCCCGCATGCCGTGACCATGACGGGGGCAACTACCTCTCGCCGAAGATGGATCCGCCGGACGTGATGGACGTGACGATGCACCACACGGCGGAGAAGATTCTCTTCACCTGGAACTCGATGTTCACCAACAACTACTTCGGCGAGGGGCACGACCTGCTGTTGGGGACCAAGGGCACCATCGTCCACGACGAGACCGACAAGCCCCGCTACATCCCGCAGGAGAAAGGGGCCAGGCTGACCGAGGCAAGCACCGGATCGACCGGCGAGCACGCCGAGGCCACCGACGCGCACATGCAGAACTTCTTCGACTGCGTGCGCAGCCGGAAGGAGCCGAATTGCCCGTTCGAGATCGGCTTCCGCAGCGCGATCGCCTGCCAGATGGCCGTGCGGGCTTACCGCGAGGGCCGCACGGTCACCTGGGATGAGAAGAGCCGAGGACATCGTCTGAGCCGATCCGGCCTTCCCGGGCGCTCAGGCGTCCGATGTGAGGGCTAGGGAAGGAGGGGAGCCCATGGGAACTGGAACACTGGCGCTCGTCGCGACCCTTTCGTTGGCGGTCCAGAAGGGCGCAATCACGCCAACGCCGATGATTTTCGTCCGGACGTCCTGCCTGAGCCGACGGACTGCGGGATGGTGAGGCGGGTCGATCCCAGCTTCAAATCGGCGATGCCGGTGGTCACGCCGGACCCGAAACTGGCGCTCCTGATGAAGGTCGTGGCCGTGCCGTCCTGCGACCCGAAACGCCGCTGAGTTCGCGGCCGAGCGGACCCTCAAGTCCCCGGAGCAACCACGGGGATCTTCAGGCGTTTGGCGGCGCTCGCCAGCCTGGTGTCGCATGTGACGAATGCCTGCGGCAGATCGCCGATCGAGAGCGCGCAGGCGAGATGGATAGCATCCAGTGAACGAAGGACTGGATCTTTCAGTTTGGCGGCGAGTTCCAATACACCTCCGTCGAGGTGAATGAGGTCCAGCGACGCGAGCATCGCGTCGGCCTGCGAAAAGCGCTGACGTCGGCATTCGTGTTCGACGGAGCGCCCTCATGACCTCGACGCGTGTCAACACTGACGTGAATCGATCGGGCCAGTCTCGGAGCCAGTCACGCAATGCGGCGCTCTCGATCTCCAGGCGCGAGGAGTTTCACCAACGCCGAGCTATCGAGATAGACCGGCCTGTAGTCGTTCAAAAGCGGTTCCCTCGTCCCGGCATGGCGAGCAGCGTTTCGCTGAGCCGATTGACTGGTCGGCCTGTTGGCGGAATCAGGCTCAACAGATCACCCCTGCCCTTCGTCGCCTCGGCCTGCAGCGACCAGTGTGATCCATGGGTGTCGCGCCTGACGGCAGCGGCGCGAGCATAGCCACGCGACCGGCCGCGATCGGTGATGGTCAGGGCTTCGCCCGCCAGCACGCGCTCGAGATAGACACTGAGGTTCTGTCGAATCTCACGCACCCGACGGTAGCGAGCGGTGCGTAACTATGGGTCCGAGGCATGTAGCACATTGTAGCACATATGGAGGAGTATGGTTGGACCATGACGCTTGCGCGCTGGTGCTTGCCCGTTGCCCTGACGGTCCGTCCAGGCTGCCACGCTCGGCGCCCAGGAACACGAGCACGGGGCCGGCGGCACGGAGAAGCTCGGCACCGTCAGCTTTCAGACGTCCTGCACCGCCCAGGCGCAGCCGCTGTTCAACCGCGCGGTGTCGCTGCTGCACTCGTTCGAGTTCTCGCGCGCCATTACCGGGTTCAACGCCGCGCTCGCCGCCGACCCGTCGTGCGCGATGGCCGACTGGGGCATCGCGCTCAGCCGGTGGTCCAATTTCTTCGCGCCGGGCGTTCGCCCCGCGGGGTGCTGCGCCAGGGTCTCGACGCCGTCACGCAGGCGAAGGCGATCGGGCTGAAGACCCCGCGCGAGAACGCGCATGTAGAGGCCGTCTCACAGCTCTACACCAACATCGAGACGTCGGATCAACCGGCACGCGTGATCGGCGTATCGCGATCGGATGGCGGCGCTCGCGGCGGATTGCCCGGACGACACCGAGGCCTCGATCTTCTACGCGCTGGCGCTCGCCGCGTCGGCCTCGCCGTCTGACAAGACGTATGCGGACCTGCTGAAGGCCGGCGGAATCCTCGAAGGGCTCTTCGCCACGCAACCGGATCACCCCGGCCTCGCGCACTACATCATCCACAGCTACGACGTGCCGGCGCTGGCCGGCCACGCGCTGGCCGCCGCGCGCCGCTACGCGATCATCGCGCCCGCGTCGCCGCATGCGCTCCACATGCCCGCCCACACGTTCACGCGCCTGGGCCTGTGGCAGGAGTCCATTGACTCCAACATCGCTGCGGCCGATGTCGCGAAGCGCACGGGCGTGACGGCTGAAGAGCTCCACTCGATGGACTACCGGGCCTACGCATACCTGCAGACGGGGCAGGACGCCGCGGCCCGACGGCTGCTCGACGCCCTGCCGGAGGTGAAGGCGCGGTTCGACCCGAACGCGATCGGATCGGGCGCGCCCGGATCGGCAGGAGTCTTCGCCCTGGCGGCGATTCCGGCGCGGTACGCGCTCGAGCGAGGCGCATGGCCCGAGGCCGCGAAGCTGGTGGCGCAGGCGAGCCGCTACTTGTATCCGGAGGCGATGACGTACTACGCGAAGGCGATCGGCGCCACGCGCACCGGCGACCGGGCGACCGCGCGCGGCGCGATTGAAGGACTGCGCGCGATCCGCGATCGGCTGGCTCAACAGGAAGAGCCCTACTGGGCCGAACAGACCGCGATCCAGCTGCGCTCCGCCTCGGCGTGGCTGGCGTTTACCGAGGGACGTCCGATGGAAGCCCTCGCCGAGATGCGGGCTGCCGCCGAGATGGAGGACGCCACGGAGAAGTCGGCCGTCACGCCGGGCTCGCTGGCGCCGGCCCGCGAGCTGGTCGGCGAGATGCTGCTGCGGATGAAGGAGCCGGCGAGCGCGCTGAAGGAATTCTGAGGCGACGCTGGAGCACGAGCCGAACCGGTTCCGCGCGCTGTCCGGCGCCGCGCGATCGGCACTGCTGGCCGGGGATCGCCAGAAAGCGCGTTCGTACTACGCGACGCTGCTCAAGGTGTGCGAGCGCGCCGACACGCCAGGGCGCGCCGATCTCGTCGAGGCGCGACGCGTCGTGTCACTAACCCCCTGAACGGTGGACGGTGCCGACGCCGCCGCCCCGCTGCGCCGCGCCGAGCGTGGCCAGCGCGCGCAACGCCTCCTGCGTACACGCGTAGCGCTCGATGACGACGTCGAACCAGGCGCCGGAGCCGGGTGGGCAGTCCGTGATGGGGAGGCGCCTGGGCAGTCGGGGTCATGTCTCGAGATGACCTGGCGGGAGCGCACGAGAACGACGTTGGCGCCGACGCTGGCTGCCTCGTTCTGCTCGGCCCAGAAAGGATGCTTCTGCGCCCTGCATCTCGAGCTCCGTCATCGACACCTGGGGCTTGGCGGAAACGAGCGTGCACCCGCCCGGCATGTCATGCCTTGGGAACGACCGGTCGAGCGGCGCCTGGCACACTCCACGCGCGCCCCTTCCGGCGTCAGCGTGGCGCAGGCGCCCGCGGCGACGGCGAGCAGCAGCCAGACCGGTCGCATCAGTGGCCGTCTTTCGCGCGCCTTCCAACATCGATCATCGCGTCTCGAGGCGATCGCTCATCCTCCGCGACGCTGCCCCGCTGCGCCAGGCGGGGTCGCGTGGTCGTCAGTGGCAATCTTCCACCTGAAGTGGCACGACGCGCAAAGGTAGTGGCGAACGCTGCTGCAATACACCGGATCGGACGCCACTGGCCGCTCACGTCCGTGCTCGCCGCAGATGGGGCACCTGGGCGACCCCATCGTCAGGGTACTCCGGATGTGGCATCCGATCCGATGGGACGCTCCCCGGCGCGTGACCGATGATTCATGTGCAGGCACAGGATACGAGTTGCGTGTTGCACTTGTGTGTCGAGAGCACGCCAGGCCGGATCCATGCGTGTGACAGCGCCGTGACTGGCGGTGCCAGCTTACCGTTCGTCGAGGACGAACAGCGTCAGCGAGCTGGCAGGAAAGGTCGCCGGGAACGACCGCTCGCCGACGGCTTGATCCGGCAACCTCGTGATCCCCGGCGCGTCGGCGCTGAAGCGCATGCCGCCGCGGTGCTCGCGCCACGGAACCCGGACAGCGCGATCGTGCTCGAAAGATCCGCGAACGACTTGTTCACGACGAGCACGGTCAGCGCGTGGTCGGAGGAACGCTCCGCGGCATAGACCGACAGCTTCGACTGATCCTCGCTGCGGGCCGAGACGCTCACGTCTCCGAAGCCGTTCCCCGCATCGTCGTAGTTGCGGTAGATCTTGTAGGCGTAGAAGCCTGGTGTTCCGGCTCCGGGCGGCGCCCAGATGGCGGCCATGTCGAGCCCCTCGCGGCCGAAGACGCCGAGCAGGTCGGCCTGGGCGAGCGCGCCGTTGATATGGTCGAGCGCGCCGAGGTTGTACTCGGTGATCGCCGTCATGGTGTGCGGGTAGTTGCGCGCCACCCAGTCAGCGCATGCGCGGCACGAGATACGGCGTGTCGTTCACGGCGGTCTCGAAATAGGTGCTGTCCCAGAAGGCCCGCACCGACTCGAGCCTGAGCACCTGGTTCGCGGTGTCGCCCGCCGGCTTGAACTGCACATCGTCTGGTGCGATGTAGCCGTGGATGTCCAGGAAGTCGAGCAGTCGGCGTCCGCCCTTGCGCTCGGCCGCGGCGAACTGCTTCAGATACCACTCGAGAAACGGCACGTCGCCGTGGGCGCGGCGGTCCACCGGGTTGCCGTAGTAGACGTAGCCGGGTCCGGTGTTCCAGCCGCTGCGCCAGTCCTGCGGCGAGAAGAAGTAGCCCATCCAGGTGGACGTTGCCGGCCCGCTCACAAGCGCCGTGGAATCGGCCTGCTTGATCGCCGTCGCGTAGGTGATGCCGAGATTCGCGAGATCGTCGTAGCCCGGGTAGGCCGGGTGCACGTCGATGTGGACCCACCGCCAGAGCTCGGGCTCGTTGTCCAGGCTGTAGATGGCGACGCCGCCGTGCCGCGCGTCGCCGAAGCGCCGCGTGAGGTACTTGATCCAGTCCATGGCGAACTGCGGACCGACCGGGATGCTGGTGTCGTTGGGATCGTTGTTGTCGATCTGGCTGCCGTCCAGCCGAATTCCCTTGCCGCAGTCGCTGTTGTAGGGGTTCACCTCTTTCTGCGCGCCGTATCTGGCCACGCGTACCCGCACGCGCGCTCGCGTTTGGTCGTCCAGCCGATCATCGGCACCGTCCCCATCGTCTTCACGCCCGCGCCGCGATCGCGCAGTACGGTGCTGTTGAACTCGGAGGCGTCCGGATAGCCGGTGTTCGAGTTGGGATCGGTGGAGAAGCTACCAGTCCGAGGCGGAGCGTATGTACGTCGAGCTGCCAGTTGTAGCGGGTGGTGGCGTCGCCGCCCCATCGCTCCACCGGCAGCCGCACGGCACGCGCGACGGCGTCGAATGCCGCCGGAGTACTGGTTCATCCCGTAGATGAGCGGGTTGATGGCGCGGCGCGACGCGGCGGCGTCGATGGTGAGATCGGGCCCCGGGCCTGGCGCGTGGCGGCGTGATGGTGACCGTGGCGCTCGCCGACTTCGCGGCGTCGGCCTTGCTCGTTGCCGTGACGATGACCGTCTTCGGCGCGGGAAATGGCGTGACGCAGCAGGCCTGTGGGGCTGATCGTTCCCGACGCCGCGCTGCCGCCGGTCACGTGGTCCACCGCCCAGTTCACCGTCGGATCCACGTTGGCGTCGCCTGAAACGACCGAGGTGAACTGCAGCGTCCCGCCGACTTCTACCGAGGCGTCGGCTGGAGTGACGGTGACGCCCGTGACGCCCGACGCCTGCGGTGGCGTCGACACGGAGCCGATTCCGCCGCCGCAGCCAGCGACAGAGACCGCGAGGAGGATTGCGAGCGCGCTACTTTGGCGCACCTGCCGCACCTGCCGCACCTGCCGCACCTGCCGCACCTGTCGCACCCGTCGCACCCGTCGCACCCGTGAAGTCCGGCATCGGATCTCCCCAGATGTAATGGTTGAACCACAGAAGGTTGTGCGTCATGACCGCGCGCTGCGATTTCGGCTTCGTGATCCCGTGGCCGAAGCCCTTGTAGACCACCATCTCCACCGGCACGCCGCGATCCTCGAGACCCTGGCGCAGCTCGTACCCGTTCGGGATGGGCACGCGGCGATCGTTCTCGCCGTGCTGAATGAGTGTCGGCGTCTTCGCCTGCTTGACGTAGGTCATCGGCGACGTCTTCCGGTAGATCGCCGGGTCCTCGGCCGGGTTTGCGCCGAGTACTGGATCGTGAACGGCGTGATGTCGGTGTTGTAGTAGTAGGTCGCCCAGTTGGAGATGCCCGCGCCAACCGACACTGCCGCGCACAGCGTCGTCGACGTGGTGAGAAAGGCCGAGATGTAGCCGCCCTGGCTCCACCCCATGCAGCCGACTCGCGATGGATCGACCCAGCCTTTCGCCACCAGGGCTTTCGACGCCCGGACTGCACGTCCCACGCGTCGCCGACGCCGAGGTTCTTCACGTTCAGCTCGCGGAACTTCTCGCCGTACCCTGCGCTGCCGCGATAGTTCACTTTCAGCACCAGCGCGCCGCGTCCAACCCACGCGTCAACAGGGTAGTAGCGCGTGTCGGGCACGATCGGCCGATCGATGCCGGTCGGCCCGCCGTGAATCACGACCAGCAGCGGGTGCGTTGTTCCCGGCGTGAAGTCCTTCGGCTTGATCAGGACGCCTTCGACGATCGTGCCATCGCGGCTCTTCCACGAGGTGACTTCACGGGTCCCCACCTGGAGCGTGTCGAGCTGCGCCGTCATGTTGGTGAGCCGCTTCTGCTCGTAGAAGCCGGCCGGCGCGGCAAACACCTCGACCATCGACGTGGGCGAGCCGGCAGTGAAGCCCACGCGCGACGCATCGGCGGCCAGCGTGAATGCGCCGCCGGTGAGGTCGTCGGGCTGGCTGACGCGTGTGATCTGCCTGGAGGCGACGTCCAGCCGGAACAGGTGCGCCGTCGTTTTCTGCAGGGCCTGAAACCAGAGGCTCCCGCCCGTCCACGCAATCAGCGAGGGCTCCTCGTCGAAGGCGTCGGTGACCGAAGTCACCGGGCCGCCCTCGGCCGATACGATCGCAAGCCGGCCGTTCGAATGAAAGAAATCAGCTGCGCGGCCCATCGCCGACTCGAAGGCGATCTGCTTGCCATCGGGCGACCACTTCGGGTTGGCGTCGGGTCCGGGCTGCGACACGATCTTCTTTACTTTGTCGCCGTCCAGCGTCAGCACGGTAGAGGTCGCTGGTCGTGCCCTGGATCAGGTCCGGGTTGATCGTCGCCGCAAACGCGATGCGCGTGCTGTCGGGCGACCACGCCAGTCCGCTCACGCTGAAGTCATGCCCCGACGTGTGCGCCGTCCCGGCAGCGGGCGTCTTCATCGCATCTGCCATCTCGACGATGAAGATGTGCTCGAACGGAGTACTCGCGCCGCACCACCGCGTAGTCGCCGAACTGGTCCTTCCGCGACTTCAACGCCTTCGATTCCGGCTCCGGCGCCCAGAACGCGATGCGGCGTCCGTCGGGCGACCACTCGAACCCGCTGACCGCCGTCTCTGAGGCGGTGAGCTGCAACGCCTCACCGCCGTCGCGCCTGATCACGAAGATCTGGTTCTTGTCATCCTTCCGCGGGCTGAGAAACGCCAGCCACCTGCTGTCGGGTGACCACTTGAAGGCAGTTGCCGACTTCTTCCCTGCGTCAGTTGATACGGCTGGCCGCCGCCGACTGGCGCGAGCCAGATGCTCGTGACGAACGCATCCTGATCGAAATCCGCCTCGGTGACGCCGTATGCGACCCACTCGCCGTCGGGCGAGATCTGCACGCCGGTGACCGTTTTCAGGTGCAGCAGGTCGTCGACGGTGGGGACTGTCCCCCTTGCATCCACACACGGGAGCCACATTGGGGACCGTCCCCCTTGCCTCTACACGGGGACTGTCCCCAGAGCAAGGAGCATGAGGAGCGCTACACGCATGGACGTGAGAGCTACCACTGTCGCTGAATTGAAAGCAATGCTTGTTGGGGACTGTCCCCCTTTCATTCACACGGGGACAGTCCCCAAGGCATTCAGTATGAGCGCCGTTCATGCAATTCAGGAATTCATTGCGCTGGCCTTCATGACACGCGGGCCGTACATTGGGCCTCACATCCGGTGGCGCGGGAGCAGCACGTCACTGGGACAACAGGAGGATCCCATGCGTGCGTGGACGTCATCGCTGCTCGCTGTCCTGCCATGGCTGCCGCCGGCCGACCTGCCCCGGGCGCCGGCGGTGCCGTGCGCGATCGCCCTGAGGTGCAGGTGCAGGCGCACCTGGAATGGGGATCGCTCGAGTGGCATCTGTTCACCGGGGAAGTGGAGCGTGTCTGGGCGCCGTACGGCGTGACGTTCTGCTGGGCCGAGGGGCCTCGCGGTTGCGAGGGCGTCGAAGCCCGCGTGCGGGTGCTGATTGCCGACGACCTGCCGGCGTCGGCAGTCCGTGAAACCGTGCGCCAGCCGGTCGTGGGCCGGATCACGTTCCACGCCGACGCCCCCGGCAGCGACATCGTCCTGTCGGTGACCACCGCACGCCATCTCGTCGTCCACGCGACGCTGGGAGGCCGGCCGATCTCCGAGTGGCCGGCGGCGATTGCCGAGCACCTGATTCCGCGCGCCATGGGCCGCGCACTGGCGCACGAGATCGGTCACTACGTGCTGGGCACGCGTGAACACGCGTCGCGAGGCCTGATGGCGGCGAGCTTCAGGCCCGACGACGTGACGCTTGGAGGCGCGACGCGATTCTCGCTGCCACGGCCCGACGCCGCCCGGATGCGGCTGGACTGCATTGCGGGCGCCATCGAGGCCCGCGCGGAGAGATAGGCCATGGATCTGGAAGTGCGTCACCTGCGCCTGATGCAAACCGTCGCCTCGCTCGGCAGCCTGACGGCGGCCGCGGATCGGCTGAACCTCACGCAATCGGCGCTCAGTCATCAGCTGCGTGATATCGAGGATCGGCTCGGCACACCGCTGTTCCTCCGGCGGAACCGCCGGATGGTCGCGACGCCGGCCGGCCAGCGCGTGCTCGACTCGGCCACCACCATACTGACGGAGCTGGAACGCACAGAAGTGGCCGTCCGCGCGCTCGCGAAGAACCGGCAGGGCCTTCTGCGCGTGGCAACCGAGTGTTACACGTGCTACCACTGGCTGCCTCACGTGCTCAAGGACTTCCGCCCAGAAGTGCCCGAGCGTCGAAGTGCGCATCGAAGTGGAGGCCACCTGGCGCCCGCTCGCCGCGCTGCTGGCGGGTAAGCTCGATGTCGCGATCATGACCTCGCCGGTCCGCGATCGGCGCCTCGCCGCCAGCGCGCTGTTCCGCGACGAGATTCTCGTCATCGTGCCGCACGACCACCCGTTCGCCGGCCAAGACGTTCGTGAAGCCGTCGGATCTCGCCGACCAGACGATGCTGATGTATTCGCCGAAAGAGGAGTCGTACGTCTTCCAGAAGCTGCTGACGCCGGCGGGCATCGACCCAATCCTGCGGCAGGTGCAGTTGACCGAAGCGATCCTCGAGATGGTGCGCGCGGGCCTGGGCATCACGGCGCTCGGCCGCTGGTGGCGCAGCCGTACTCGATCGGCGATCGCTTGTCGGCGTTCGGCTGACGCCGGGCGGGTTCTACCGGCAGTGGCAGGCGGTCGTTCCGCGCGCGCTCGCGGGCACCGACTACGTCAACGAGTTCCTGCGCCTGGTGGCCTCGCGCGCTCCGGTGGCCAGAACCGACGTGACACCGCGGCCTACTGCGCGCCGTCCGCGCGGCCGGCTAGCATCACCGCACCGCAGCACTGCAGCACTGGCGGACTGCAGCACTGCAGCACCGTAGCACTGCAGCACCGCGCCAGCCTACAATCAGCGCCCATGTCCGGTGCGCCGATCAACCGCCGCGCCGTGGCGCTGGCCGTCCTCGTGGCCGCGCTCGGCTACTTCGTCGACATCTACGACCTCATCCTCTTCAGCATCGTCCGGGTGCCGAGCCTGCGCGCCATCGGCGTCGCGCAGGACCAGATCTTTTCCACCGGCGTGATGCTGCTCAACATGCAGATGTCGGGCATGCTGATCGGCGGCATCGTCTGGGGCGTGCTGGGCGACAAGCGCGGCCGCCTCTCGGTGCTGTTCGGCACGATCATCCTGTATTCGCTGGCAAACCTGGCGAACGCGTGGGTGACCACGGTGCCGCAGTACGCGGCGCTGCGGCTCATCGCGGGCATCGGGCTGGCGGGCGAGCTTGGGGCGGGCATCACGCTGGTGAGCGAGCTGATGCCGAAGGAATCGCGCGGCTACGCGACGTCGCTCGTGTCGGCAATCGGCATCTGCGGCGCGGTGGCGGCGTTCGCCGTCGGCCAGCGGTTCGACTGGCGCACCGCGTACATCGTCGGCGGCGTGATGGGGCTGGCGCTCCTGTTGCTGCGCGTCGGCGTGCGGGAGTCGGGCCTGTTCGTGCAGGCGCAGGCCAGCGATCACCCGCGCGGGCAGTTCTTCAAGCTGTTTTCGACGTGGCACCGCGCGTCGCGCTACATCGCGTCGATTCTCGTCGGCGTGCCGATCTGGTACGATCGTGGCGATCCTCATCACCTTCTCGCCCGAGATCGGCAAGGCCATTGGCCTGAGCCCGGTGCCCGAGGCCGGACGGCGCCGTCGTCTACTGCTACGTCGGCATCTCGGTCGGTGGGCTGCTCAGCGGCTGGCTGTCGCAATGGCTCCGCAGCCGGAAGAAGGTCCTCGCGCTGTTCGTGGGGATGACCGCCGTGTGCGTCGGCTTATGCTTTTGCCCCAGGGTCGTGCCGGCGAGCGCTTTCTACGTGCTGTGCTTCGCGCTCGGCGTCGCCAGCGGCTACTGGGCGATCTTCATCACGGTGGCATCCGAGCAGTTCGGCACAAACCTGCGGGCCACCGCCACGACGACTGTGCCCAACTTCGTGCGGGGCGCTGTCGTGCCACTGACCTCGATCTTCCAGGCGCTGACGCCCTCGCTTGGTCTCATTGGCGCCGGCCTGCTCGTCGGCGTCGTCACGATCGTGCTGGCCGCGGCGTCGATCGCGATGCTCGACGAGACGTTCGGACGGGACCTGGACTTCGTGGAAAGGTAGGTCCATGGAGTCCATGAGTCCAACTAGGTCCATGGGGCGAACCTCTCGAGTCACCCACCTATGGACCACCCATGGACTCTTGACCTATGGACCCATGGACCCACTCAGTGCGCGGCTTCGACCCGCGCGCGTGAGCGCGGGCGTTTCATCAGCAGCACCAGCGGCACCATCGCCACGAAGACGACGGCCAGCAACTGGAAGATTGACGACGAACGCGACCATCGTCGCCTGGCGCTGGACCATGCCGAACATCGCGGCCTCGGCACGCTGCATGGCGGTGACGGCATCTGCGCCGGCTGCCATGAAGGCCGCCTGCATCCGCTCGAACATCCCGCGGGCGACGGCGTCGTAGCTCGACACGTTGTGCGCCGAGGATGGCCGTGTTCGCCTGCGATCGGCGGGCAAGCATGGTGCCCGTGGCTGCGATGCCGATGCTGCCGCCGAGGTTCCGCATCAGGTTGAACAGGCTGGTGGCGTTGCCCATCCGCTCCGGCTTGATCGAGTCCATCGTCACGGTGGTGAGCGGCACGAAGAGCAGCGCCATCGCCGACGCCCTGGATCAACTGCGGCCAGAACACGTCCCAGTAGCCCGCCTGCAGATTCAGGTGCCCCAGCCACCACATCGTCAGACCGCCGATGAACAGGCCCGTGGCGAGCAGCTTCCGCGGATCGATCTTGCCCGTGAGGATGCCGACGATCGGCATCATGCAGAACGACCCGATGCCGCGTGGGGCCATCGCGATGCCCGCCTGCAGGGGCGGATAGCCGAGCAGCGTCTGCAGCATCACCGGCAGCAGCACCATGCTGCCGTAGAGCACGAAGCCCACGACCGTCATCAGGAAAACGCCGACCGCGTAGCTGCGCTCGCGGAAGACGTGCAGCTCGACGACAGGATCATCGGTGCGCCACTCGTGCACGATCAGCCAGACCAGCGCGATCGCGGCGATGACCGACAGGGTCGAGGATAAGACCCGACGAGAACCAATCGTCTTCCTGGCCCTTGTCGAGGACGAACTGCAGCGCGCCGATGCCGACGGCGAGCAGGCCGATGCCCCAGTAGTCGATCCCGCGGCCTTCACGCTGCTTGATGTAGTGCGGGTCGAACACGAACGCGCGCGTCATCATCAGCGACACGATGCCGACGGGCAGGTTGATGTAGAAGACCCACCGCCAGCTGTAGGTGTCTGTCAGCCAGCCGCCGAGCACTGGCCCCAGGATCGGCGCGACGACGATGCCGAGGGCCCAGAAGGCCATGGCCTTGCCGCGCTCGTGCGGCGCGAAGGACTTCGAGCAGCACCGCCTGCGACAGGGGCTGCAGGGCGCCGCCGGTGGCGCCCTGGATGATGCGGAAGAGCACCAGCGTCGACGAGCGTCGGCGCGAGACCGCACAGCAGCGACGCCGCGGTGAAGCCGGTGATCGAGCGCCATCAGCAGGCGCTTGCGGCCGAAGACGCCAGCGAGCCAGCCGGTCAGCGGCAGGATGATCGCGTTGGCGACGAGGTAGGAGGTCAGCGCCCAGGTCGCTTCGTCGACCGTGGCCGACAGGTTGCCGGCGATGTGCGGCAGCGAGACGTTCACGACGGTGGTGTCGAGCACCTCCATGAACGTGGCGAACATGACCGAGAGCGCGACGAGCCAGGGATTGACGTGGCGATGCTCAGACATCGGAAAATAGGAAATTCAAAGCAGGAAGTGGGAAACTAGAAGTGTCGCACCTCGCCATACTTCAGCCTCAACCAGTGATGACCGCGCACACCAAAGGGCCACAGTGGACCGTCACGGCAGGGGAGGGCGGTCTCCGGCTCGACAAGTTCCTGGCCGCGCCAGAGCGCCTCGGGTCGCGCAGCAAGGCGACAACGGCGCTCTCGAAGGGCAAGGTGTTCCTCGACGATGAGGAGGCCGCGCCCGACGCCGGCTCGCGCGTCGTGCGCGCCGGCGAGCGCGTGCGCGTGTGGCAGGACCGCCCCGGCTCGGCCAAGGCCAGGCTGGGCGCGCGCACACGGCGCACGACCTCCGCATCCTCTTCGAGGACGCCGCGCTCATCGTGATCGACAAGCCCGCCGGTGTGCTGACGGTGCCGCTGCCGCGCCGGCATGAGTCCGTGTCGGTGCAGGAGCAGGTCGAGGACCATCTGCGGTCGCGCGGAAAGCGCAAACCGCACGTCGTCCATCGAATCGATCGCGACACGTCGGGCCTGGTCGTGTTCGCGAAGGACCCGCGCAGTGAAGGGCGATTGAAGGAACAGTTCAAGCGGCACACGGCCGAGCGTGTACCAGGCCGTCGTGTACGGGCATCCCGAGCCGGAGTCGGGCACGTGGCGCAGATCGCCTCGCGTGGGACAACGAAGTGCTGATTCAGAAGGCGACCCATCCGCGGGATCCGCGCGGGAAGGACGCGATCTGCCACTACCGCGTGCTGCGCCGGTTTGGCGAAACGCTCGCTGATCGAAGTGCGGCTCGTGACGGGAAAGCGGAACCAGATCCGCCTGCAGGCGCGGCTGAGAGGCCACACGCTGGTGGGTGAGGAGCGCTACATATTCGGTCCCGCCGAACTCCGGCCGATCGCCTTTCCGCGCCAGGCCCTGCACGCCTGGCAGCTCGCGTTCACTGCACCCCGTGGACAACCGCCCGCTCGAGTTCGAATCACCTCTGCCTGACGACATGAAGACGCTGGTCAGGAAGCTTGGCAGCGCGAAATGATTCTTTCCTCACTTCGCACTTGGCACTTCCCACTTCGCACTGCTACCGTCCTCGGCTCGCGGTGAACCGGTCCCGACAGTCGCGTGCGTCGCGCAGGATTGCGGCATACTCCGGCCGGGCACGCACCCCGGCAAGCATCGGATCGCGGCTCAACCCATCGACTGCGCAGTAGTTCTCCGCGACCATGCGCCGCGCCGCTCGCACCGCGGAATCCGGAAGGCCGCAGAAGGATGCCGTCGCCGCGAGCAGATACAGTTCCTCGGCGTCGCGTGCCGGGGTGCCGACCATGCCCTCGATGTGCCGGAGTCAGTGTGTCCAGCTCCTGAGGCGGCGCTGGTCCAGGCACGCCTCAGCAGTGTAGGATTCCCGACGGTGCCCTCGGAAAAGTCGCGAGCAAGCTTCCTGCGCGCGCCCTCCCGGTTCCCTTCCCGCGCCAGCATATGGGCTTCCAGCGAGTCCGCCAGCTCGCTGCCCGCGTCCAGCGCGATGTAACTGCCGGGCCGCCTGGTAGTCGCCACGCGGAATGAACGAAAGGGCGCACGTTCTCAGCCGGCGCTCAGACGGGTCGATGGCATACGCTGCACGACACTCACGAGTCGCTTCGTCAAGGCGGGCCGCGTTACCGGAACACGTAGGCGAGCGCGTAGTGAGCCCTGGAGTTCGCCGGCCACGCTGCAACCAGCGCCTTCGCGTCGCGGTAGGCGGCGACGCGGTCTCCGCGCTCGACCCGCGCGAGGATGAGCGGGACGGCGGCGTCGCCGATCATGTCCGGCGCTTCGACGAGGGCGCGGATGAGACTGCGCTCTGACAGCTCGAAGGCCGGCTCTCCGCCGTCCGAGTAGGGTAGTCGTAGTAGCTCCGAAGCCCCGAGCGCCGACCACGCCCTGGCGAAGCTCGCGTCGAGATCGCTGGCTCGCTGCAGCATCGGGATGGCCTGCTTGTTTGGGAGCGGGTCATACGATATCGCCAGTCGTTATGCGCAGGTAGGTCATGCGCCTCGGCGTTCACCGGGCGCCCGCGATCGACGCGAGATGACGAGCACCACCCCCAGCGCGGGCAGGAGGCCCCGCTGCGTCGCACCACGAGCTCGCGCTGCATGGCGATCGCGTCGCCGGACGGAACGTTGAGCGCATCACGCCAGACGACGCGGTTGGTGCCAACATCCACCGCTTCGATCGTGACGTGCAGCGCCCCGACTCCGCATGTAGTGGCCCATCACGAGCGTGGCCACAGCCCATGGTCGGCGGTCACGGAGATCCATCGCCGCGCTGTCGTATCGCCGGCTGCGTCGCGTCGAACGGCCGACCGTGACTGGCCGGATCCGGGCTGAGCGCGCCGACGATCTGTCGGCGAGGCCGAAGCGCAGGAAGTCCTGTCCCTGATCGCCGGTGACGTTCTGGAGCGGAAGTGACGGCCACGGTCCTGGTCGTCGGCGGTGCCGCCGGCGATGTCAGGCGGCGGAAGACTGCACCCACGGGCGCCTCCGATCAACACCGCGATGATGGCCGTCCACATCAGGCGCGCGGCGCGAGCGCGCGAGTTCGACGAGCACACCGCTGCTCCGTGGGCGTCACGGCGCGGTCCGGCACCGGAAGCTCGAGGTCGCGCTTCAGGCGTTTGAGATCCGCGTGCAGTTCGGCGGCGCTCTGATGGCGAAAGCCGGCGATCACTTCTCCAGCGCCTTCGCGATGATCCGTTCGAGCTCGGGTGGAAGCGACGGGTTTACGGAAGGCGCAGCGGAGGGACCGGCGCTCGATTGAGGATGCCGTCCGCGATGACGCCGGAGGTCGCGGCGTCGAACGCCGCGTGGCCCCGTGGCAACCATCTCGTAGAGGACGAGGGCCCAGCGAGAACAGGTCGGTGCGGGCGTCGAAGGCTCCTCGCCGCGCACCTGTTCCGGTGACATGTACTGGCCGACCGTGCCAATGGCCGAGCCCGCGGCTGTCACACCGAGGTCGCCCGCGGTCATGGTGGCCGCGGACGCCAGAGGCACCGTCTCTCTTCCACCTCGGTCCTGGGAATCAGCTTGGCGATCCCGAAGTCCAGAATCTTGGCGTGGCCCTGAGACGTCACGACAAGGTTTGCGGGCTTGATGTCGCGATGCATGACGCCCTGGCCGTGGGCGGCGCCAAGCGCGTCCGCGATCTCGATGGCGAGGTCGAAGCAGGACGGTGATATCGAGAGGCCGGCCGCCGAGCTCGTGCTTCAGCGTCCCGGCCCTTCGAGCCACTCCATCACGTTGAACTGCTGACTGTCGGGTTCCGGCGTCTCGCCCAGGTCGTAGATGGTGCAGCTGCTGGGACGGTTCAGCGCCGCCCATCCCGCCACCGCCCAGCCGTTGCGATGATGCGGACCGCGAGCGTGTCTCCGACAGGCAGGCGCCATTCGCGGCCATCGTGCGCGCCAAGTGGGCATAGTGCCAAGTGGAAGTGCCAGTGCAGTGCAGGTGTTCACGACCCACCCCACTTTGCACTTCGCACTCGCCACTTTGGCACTTACATGGGTTCGTCCGCGCTCAGGCCCGTAGATCTGCGGCACGGTCGATCCCATGGGCCGGAGATACGTCGGAGAGCTGGCCGCGGTGGTGGACCTGATCGAAGAGCGTGATCCAGCCGTTCTCGTAGCCCGTCTCGTTCATCACCTCCTGGCCCTGGAACGTGAAGGGCATCCGCTTCTCCACTGAGAGGCCGGCAGCTTCTTCATGCGCTCGCGTGAGCTCCTCATGGCGCGCGTCATGCCTGGCAACGATCTCCGCCATCGTCGCCGGCGTCGGCAGCTCGACCCACTCGAAGTGCCCGCGCTCGAGGCCTTCGGCGAGGAAGATCTCTTCGTGGACGAGCAGCCACGCGATCTCCGCGCGCGGTGCGCGACTTCGCGTCCGGCTTGTAGTCGGACTTCTCCTGGGGATGCGCGACAGCACCTTTGCGCGTCGCCGGCGCTTCCTTGTCCCAGAACCTCAGAAACAGGGCCTTCTCGTCCATGGTTCCTCCCGCGCCGGCGTAAGGGGCCGGCAGTTGCAGCGAGTAAGAACCATAGACGAACAAAAAGCGAAAGTCAACGGAGACGGCGACTTCACTGACAAACCCAGGAACGTCCGGTTTGTACGACGAGAGGTATTCGTGAAGTCCCGGTCAGACCAGATAGCGCGGGGAACTGTCATAAGACAGACTAGGAGGAGGAACGATGAGACGTACCGTTCCTGGCCCTGTCGTGGACCCTCGGCGCGATTCTCGCGCTCCAATTGCCGATTCAGGCACAGGCCGCCGACTCACCATTGCCAGTGTCGCTGGAGCGGATTCGTGCGCAGGCCTGAAGCAACCGCCGTCGCTTCTGCAGGTTCCTGCACCGTCAGGCGACATACCCACATTCCGGATCGAGGTCGAGGCGACCTTTTGTTCTGCAGCCCATTGACGAAAAACCATTCGATCCCACATTTGGATTGCCGTCAGCGGGGGATTGTGATGAGTGGCATCGGAAACGTCCGATCGGCCGCGGTTCCACTACAAGCGCCGGCGCGCCGAGCGTCGAGCGCGGAAGGAAGTGGACAGTGCCGTTGCGGCGTTCTGCGCAGTCCGCGAGTGCTCAACGCCTGACACCGGCAAGTAAGCCGGACCCGAGATCGTCAGTTCCAGCTTAGAATCGCCGCTCGATGTGGGTGGAAACCTTCGACCCGTTCGGCATGTCCGCTGCTGTCCGCCGGCGTCGCGGCGGTGCCGATCGCGATCCTGCTGTGGGCGCTGATCGTGAAGCGTATGTCCGGCGTTCGCGCCGGGCTGCTGACCGCTGACGCTTGCCGTCGGCCTCGCCGTCATCGTCTATCAGATGCCGATTCAGCTCGCGCTGCTGGCGGCGCTGCACGGCGCGCTCTACGGCGTGTTTCCGATCAGCTGGATCGTAGTACTCGGCGGTGCTGCTGTATCAGATCACCGTCCGCACGGGCCGCTTCGAGGTGATCAAGCAGTCGGTCGCTTCGCTGACTGACGACCGGCGTCTCCAGACGCTGCTCATCGCGTTCAGCTTCGGCGCGTTTCTCGAAGGCGCCGCCGGTTTCGGCGCGCCGGTAGCGATCTCGGCGGGCATGCTGGTCGGTCTCGGCTTCGATCCCTACTACGCGGCAGGCCTGTGTCTCATCGCCAACACGGCGCCGGTGGCCTTCGGAAGCATCGGCATCCCGCTCATCACGGCGAGCCAGGTCACCGGAGTCGATCTCCACGCGCTGTCGCAGATGGTGGGCCGCCAGCTGCCGCTGCTGTCGCTGCTCGTGCCGTTCTATCTCGTCGCGCTGATGGCGGGCCGGCGCGGACTGCGCGACGTCTGGCCGGCAGCGCTCGTCTCGGGCGGAACCTTCGCGATCGCGCAATGCCTGACGGCGAACTACCTCGGGCCGATGCTGCCCGACATCATCTCGTCGGTCGTCTCGATCCTCGCGCTCGTGCTGCTGCTGCGGGTGTGGCACCCGGCGCAATCGTTCCGCTTCGCGAGCGAGCCGCAGCAGACGACGAGACCGGTCGCGCTGCCGCTGGGGAAGGCGCTCGCTGCGTGGGCGCCGTTTCTGATCCTCACGCTGATGGTCGGCAGCTGGGGCGTGAAATCGGTGCAGGCGCTGGTCGATCAGGTGACGATGCGAGTGCCGGTGCCTGGGCTCGACGGCGCGATTGCGAACTCCGGACACGGGGCGCGCGATCGCCGCGGTGTTCCGCTTCAACTGGCTCGGCGCGTCGGGCACGGCGGTGTGCCTCGCCGCGCTGCTCTCGGCGGCCGTCGTCGGTGCCGGGCTGGCGGCTGGTTGCGACGGTGGCGGTCGACACGGGCAAGCAGCTCGCGCGGCCGGTGGCGACGATCGCGGCGTTCCTCGCGTTCGCGTATGTCGGCAGCGCGTCCGGCATGACGACGACGCTGGGCCGCGCGCTGGCGGGAACGGGCGCGCTGTTCCCCCTCTTCTCGCCGCTGCTCGGGTGGCTCGGCGTGTTCATCACCGGCTCCGACACCTCGGCCAACGCGCTGTTCGGACGGCTGCAGCAGAGTCTCCGCCGATCAGCTCGGTCTCAGCCCCGTGCTCACGGTGGCCGCGAACTCGTCGGGCGGTGTGACGGCGAAGATGATCTCGCCGCAGTCGATCGCGGTCGCGTGCGCGGCGACGGGGCTGGTGGGCAGGGAACCGGAGCTCGTGCGCTTCACGCTGCCGCACTCGCTCATCATGGTGGCGCTGCTCGGCGTGATGACGTGGCTGCAGGCGACGTGGTTCGCGTGGATGGTGCCGCATCCGTCGGCGGCGACGACGGCCGCCGTGGTCACCCAGTCGACGTCGCAGGCAATCGCCGTGCTCGGCGCGATCGCGGTGGTGGTCGTCGTGCTCGGCGTGCTCGATCGGCGAGCGTGGCGGCGCCGGAGCTCAGCCCCCACACGCACCTGACGGCACGCACCTGCGACCCTCAGTATCCCGTGTCTCCGAGCGTCGCGCGCATGGAGGTGTGCGCCATCGCGGCTTCGGGCGAGGCGTCAATGGCATCGCGGTAGCGCGCCTGGGGCGAATCCGGCACGTCCCGTGGCGTCGTGAGACGATCGGCTTCTTCCCAGAACGCCTCGGCATCCTGCCGCGAGGGCTGGTCCGAGACGAGCCACTCGTCGATCCGCACGATGAGGCCGAAGTGCGACCGCAGCCAGGCGAACTGATCGTGTCCAAGGACAAGCTGCAGCATGTCGCCGCTGGACCGGACCCGCCCGTACGCGTGCTCGTACTGCGCGCGCTCCCAGTCCAGCAGTGTCTTGTGCAGCTTCAGCAGGCGATCGCGGACGATGCGCAGACGCGCGGCCGTGGGCATGCGCCGATCATAACAAGCGGCGGGTCATCCCTGACGGAAGGCCACCGCGTCGGCGAGGTAGAAGTTGGCCAGGCCCGCGCTGGCGACGGCGAGCAGGTTGGCCGGGACGGGTGGCAGGCCAGGCCCCGCGACGAGCAGCGGCATCGCCATCAGGTTGATCCCGAGCGACACCGCGCCGTTGGTCAGCGCGAAGCGACGCGAAGGCGTGCACGGCCGCCCGAGGCGTCAGCGCGCGATCGGCCCAGGTCCAGCGCCAGTGCCATACGAAGTTGTGGAGGATGGCCGCGGCCACGGCCAGCAGCGTCGCGGCCTGGTAGTGGATTCCCGCGCGAGACGTCAGGAGCCACAGCGTCGCGAGCTGGACCAGGATGCCGGCGAAGCTGGCGACGTTGAATCGGGATGAAGTGGCGGATGGTCATGGAATCGGCTCGGCGACGTAGAGCCTCCTCGTGTTGCGCACGGCCGAGATGATGAGCGTCACGAACAGGCCGATGGCGCCGCAGACGCCGCCCACGTCGAACAGCTTGAACGCGTGGCCGAGATCACTGCGGTCGGGTGCACCAGCAGGACGAGGCGTGCCGATGGCGAGCAGAATCCGAAGCTCGGTCGGCCCCATCTTGAAGTAGCTGATCGTGAACGTCCCCAGGCGTGTGCGTGGCGAGCATCACCTCGACGGTCAGCATCAGTGCGCAATGAGCAGCGCGCCCGCTACCGCGGGGCTCATGTAGCCAGACAGCCCGAGTCCAGCGAACAGGAACAACGCCCCGAGGGCGTCGACGACGTGATCGACGTAGAAACCGTAGCGCGGACGCTGGTGATTGCGGACCCGTGCGAGCGTGCCGTCCAGGCTGTCGCCGAACCAGTTCAGCGCGAGGCAGAGGACCGCCAGGTAGAGCCCGATCGGCGTCACGCTGGCGAGCCAGTAAGAGGCGCCGGCGCCGAGCATCGCGACGAGCGCGAGGCCCGTCAGGTGATCCGAGTTGATGCGCGCCGGCATCCGGCGAGCCATCGCCACGAGCGCGCGTTTCTCGAGTGGCGCGAGCATGCTGGTCAGCACGCGCGTGGCGTCGGTGAATGCGGACGTGCCGGACCGGGCGGGTTCGAGCAGTTGCGGTCGCAGCGTTCATGGCGTCGGTCTCCAGTGGTGGAGCAGGACGGTCCTGCCTGCCAGGAATGCGCAAAGCGCGTCAAATCGGTGCTGCAGCTGGGGCGATTTTCACGGAGGCGTGAGCCGATTGGCCTGGCGTTCGCGCATTCCTGCCAGAGGTCCTTTCAATGGCTCAGCGCTCTGGATACCGGCCGTTCTGGTAACGGCGGCACTCGCGATGCAGATCGGCGCCCGTCGTGCATGCGGCGCACCTCGAGTCGGTGTCGTTGGCAGGCTGGACGGCTTACGGGCGGGCCACCGAGCGTCGGCTGACGCGCGAAGCTAGCCGACGGGCGGCGGTTTCTCGGCATGGACTTCGACTCCGACGCCGCCTCCGAACGTGCTGCCGTGCTCGGCGGCCAGGTGCTCGTGCGGCGGCTCGACGTGTCTGGCGCCGACAGCCGATCCATAGACGTTCCCTCGGCTCGGGTGCACCACTGGCGCGGCGTCATCTTCGTACCCGGCGTGACGCTCGCCGACCTGCTCGCGGAGCTGCGGAGCAACGCGCCTCCAGCCGGGCAGGACGACGTGCTGGCCTCGCGCGTGCTCGAGCGCGGGCCCGATCGGATGAAGGTGTATCTGAAGCTCCAGCGCCGCAAGATCGTGACCGTCGTCTACGACACGGAGCATGTCGTGACGTTCAACACGTACGGGCCGACGCGCGCGTCGACGGTGAGCGATGGCGACGAAGATCGCCGAGCTCGAGAACCCGGGCACGCCGGAAGAGCGGGAGCGGCCGCAGGGCGACGATCGCGGGTTCCTCTGGAAGCTGAACGCGTACTGGCGATACGAGCAGGTGGCCGGTGGCGTGATCGCCGAGTGCGAATCGATCAGCCTGAGCCGCGACGCGCCTGCCCTCGTGCGCTATGTGGCGGAGCCGCTCATCGAGGCACCGCGCGGGAGTCGATGGAGCGGACGCTGACTTCCTTCCGCATGCGGTTCGCGGCGAAAACGCGGCGCTGAGCTCCGCCGCACGACGCGGGCTAAAGCTCCGCCGCCACGGACGGAGGTGGCGGCCGGCCTTCAGGCCCGCGTCATGGGCCGAACGCCGCGCGCTCGGTGGCGGGCTCCATCACGGCGAACGCCAGCACCACGAGCACGCAGCGCCAATCAACACCAGCGCCATCTCGATATGCGACGGCAGGAGCGTCAACGCCGATGCGGCGAGGGCGGTCGGCGAATACGAACGTCAGCAACCCGGATCCAGAGCGCCGTCCTCTCGCGCTGCGCCCGCCATTCGTGCGGATACTTCCGCACCGTGAACCAGAGGTGGAGCCGGAGCGTCCCGGCGACGAGCGCAGCGGTGAAACCGGCGACGAGGATCGCGACCGCCAGCGGGCCGGGCACCCAGGTTCTGGCGACGGACAGCGGAATCAGCAGCAGGAAGTAGGCGAGGCTCGCGAGCGCCTGGTGAAACTGCCACCACCAGGTCGTCGGCTTCGACGGCAGCAGCGGAACGCCCGCGCCGCGCGCCGCGTCGAGCGCCGCCTCCAGCTCGCGCGTGGACCGATAGCGCGCGTTCCGATCCTTCTGCAGGCACGTCGTCACAACCCGCGTCAGCGCCCCGAGCCCGGCTGTGTTCGCCGAGCTGACGGGCACGCGTTCGGCAAGGCGCGCCGGTTCCACCTCGAGGATGCGCGCGATGGTCGATGCCGGATCGCCGCCGGTGAACGGATTCACGCCAGTTGCCAGCTCGTAGACGACGATGCCGAACGAGAAGAGGTCGGATCGGAAGTCCACGTCGGTCGCGCGAATCTGCTCCGGCGACATGTAGGCCGGCGTGCCGATCAGCGTGCCTTCCGTCGTGATCGCCTGATCGCGGACTGCCGGTCCTGAGCCGCGCAAGGCCGAAATCGAGGATCTTGATCGCGCCTTCAGGCGTGCGAATCACATTCTCCGGTTTCAAATCGCGGTGCACCAGGCCTCGCGCGTGCGCGGCGGCCAGCGGCTGCGCGATGCCGATGGCAGTCTCGAGCAGGCGAGTGCCCGACAGCGGTCCGCGCCCCAGCTCGGCGCGCAGCGTCTCGCCCGCGACGTATTCCGATGAGATGAAGAGCCGGCCGTCGAACTCCTCGAGCGCATATACCGTCGCAATGCCCGGATGCGTCAGCGCCGCCGCTGCCTGGGCCTCACGCTCGAGACGCGCTCGACGCACCGGGTCGTCGGCGAACTGCGCGCGGACGGCTTTCAGCGCGACCTCACGGGCCAGTCTCGTGTCGTCGGCCAGGTAGACGATGCCCATGCCACCTTCGCCGAGCAGGCGACGGATCTGGTAGTGCCCGAGGCGCTGGCCAACCAGCGGAGTCGGCGCCGGCCGCCGCCATCAGCGTCGGCATTCACGGCAGGTTGCTCGATGAAGGTCTCCGCGCGTTCGTGCGAGGAAAGCAGCGGAGAGCACTTCCCCGACGATCGCCGGGCGGCCGCCAGCCGCCTTCCTGACAAACGCGTCGCGCTCGGCCAGGTGGGTGCTCGAGCGCGCGATGGAACAGGTCGTTGACCTCTGCCCATTCGGAGGACGGGCGACCGCCGGCGCTCACGCGTCGCCGCCTCCCCGCAGCTCGCGCAGCAGCCAGGCCTTCGCCACGGTCCAGTGCCGTTTGACCGTGGCTGGTGAGATGTCGAGCGTCTCGGCGACTTCTTCCACCGACTGGCCGCCGAAGAATCGCAGCTCGACGATGCGGGCCTGTTGAGGATCGAGACGCGCCAAGGCCGTCAGAGCGCGATCGAGCGCGAGCATCTCCACGTCGGGGCCCGACGCCTGCAGCAGCGCTTCATCGAGCGTCACCTGCAGGCGAGCGCCGCCGCGCTTTGACGCCCCCGAGCGCGAGCACGCTCCACGAGCAGGCGTCGCATCGAGATCGCGGCGATGGCCAGGAAGTGCGCGCGGCTCGTCCACGCCTGCCGCTTGTCCTTCATCAGGCGAAGGTAGGCCTCGTGCACCAGCTCGGTGGCCTGCACGCTTTGCGCACGCTCGCGGCGCATGCGCGTCGGCGAGCCGCCGCAGCTCTGCGTGCACTTCCACGACGAGTTCATCGACAGGGGCGGACACGGCCCGGGATTATACGAGCATGGAACATGCGTTGTCGGGTCGCTTTCAGAACGGACGCTCCCAGGTCCTAGGGCGCGCACGGCATGGGATTCTGGCGACAGACCGGTGCCTTCGCCTTCCTTGAACATCAGGTACTGCACGCGCGGCGGATTGGTCGGCGCCAGCGTGACGGTCGCATCGAGCGCGCCGCGTTCGCAGGCCAGACGGAAGCGGCCGCGCAGCCAGTTCTCGGCGTCGATGTCGCCGACGCTGCTGGCACGCGCCGAGTCGATCATGCAGTGCCATCAGCTCGTCGCGTCGAGTGGCCAGGGACTTGTCCAGCATCAGGTTGTCGGCCGCTACCTCGGTCAGCGTCTCGTCCTTCCATCCGTTCACGAGCGAGACGACGCGCTCGCGAACGCCGACGAGCGCCGGCGACGCGTGCAGCAGCCGCGGCTGCAGCGCGCCGGTCGCGTTGAGACGATCCAGCACCGCGCGCGCGGCTGCAGCCGGGCCGGCGTAGGTCACGTTCGCCATCACGTAGACGCCAACCCCGTAGCTCAGGCAGCCAGGTCATGCTCGACCCGAAGCCCGGCAGGCCACCGCCGTGCGAGACCAGGAAGCGATACGAGCAGTCCGATATCGAGGCAAGGCCATACGCGTAGGCGCGCGTCGAGGCGGTCATCGGCGCGGACGGCGACGCGGGCGTCGCCGTGAGGCCCGAGAGCCGCTGTCCCTGCTGCATCTCCCGCACGGAGCTGCGCTCACCGGCCCTCTGTCCTCGTCGTCTCGCGGCGGCCACGCCGGAGAGCATGAACGCGATGTATCGCCCGAGGTCGCGGCCGAAATCAGCAGTCCACCCATCGCGCCGAAGGAGCCATCGGCCAGCGGGACCTCCTCGCCCACGCCGCGCCGTTCCATCGATACCCATGCGCGCGCCGGCCGGAGGGCACATCGGCCGGGTCCCAGTAGGTGGACGACATCCCGAGCGGTCGCAGGATGCGAGTGCTGACGAAGTCGCGGTGGCATGCCGGACGCGCGGGCCACGATCTGGCCGAGCAACGCGAAGCCGTAGTTCAGTATGCTCGTAGGCCGTGCCTGGCGAGGTTGAGAAGGGCAGGCCCGCGCGCACCCACGACGTGAGCGTCTCGGGCGGCTGCGCGAGCTGACGATCGCCCCAGCGGGTTGTCTTCCGGGAAGCCCGCTGAATGCGTCAACAGCTGCCGGATGGTGATGGCCGGCGCATCGCGCATCGGCGGCGGCATCGCCGCCAGCGCGGGGAGGTATTTTCCGGCCGGATCGTCGAGCGAGAGCGTGCCCTCGTCGCGCAGCGCCAGGATGGCCAGCGCCGTGAAGCTCTTGGTCATCGACGCGATGCGGAACACCGTGTCTTCGTTGACCGGCTGTCGTGTCGCCAATCTGCGCAACGCCAGTGCCTCCAGCAGCCACCACCGCGCCGTCGACGACAACGCCCCACGACAGGCCGGGTGCGTGCAATGTGGTCCGCGCCTCGTCAGAGTTGCGCCATGCGGCGCCGCGCGCGGCATCGGTCAGCCTGCGAGGCGCGAGGATCGCTGAACTGCGGAACGGGATAGGTCGCCTGGGCGCCGACGAGCACTGCGCCGCAGCACGACCACGATGCGTGAGCACACGCATGGCCGGGACTGTAGCATCAGCGGGCCGATGGCGCACGGAGGGTCAGTGGCTCGATCTCGAGCATCTCCGGACGTGGGCGGTGTAGCGTCCCATCCAGTCGCGCACGTAGCGGCGAACGGCGCCGCCAATCAGGAATCCTTTGAACCCGGTCAGCGACTCGCTGTGCGATCGGCTGATGCATAGCGAGGTAGAAGGCTTTCGGATCGGGCGACTGATCCGCAGGCACCATACCGCGCACCTCGAGTCCGTCGCGGAAATAGTGTGACGAGTAGATCATCCGCGAGACGAGCACGAGCGCCCGTCGGTCGTCCACGATGACCGGCGCCATCAGCACGTGGCTGACCCTCGTCACCGGCTTCATGCCGAGAGGTCAGCTCGCTGCCAGTAAAGACCTCCACTCGACGCCCAGGGGCAGGGGCACCTGACGGTACCGCGTGAAATACTCCACGAGGGGAGGCAGGCCGCTCAGCCGTCCGGCATCGACGAACAGTTGCGTGGTCCCTCGGGCCGGTGGGGATCGGCGGCTGCACGTCGTGGTACTGACGACCAGCGCGCCGTTGCCGAGCCGCTGGTACGCGTCGACGTAGTCCGACCAGCATCTGCTGGACGAGCCGGCGCGCCACCGTCCGGGCTCCGCGTCCGACCAGTTGACGCCCGCGCGCAGGCGCGCCGATCGCGCTGCTCGAGAGGTTGATGCGCGCAATCCCCGATTCGGCAGCTCTTCAGATCGCTGAAGAGTCGGTCTGAAGGCAACACCAGCGACGCCACATCGGAGTCCACAGGCGGCATGGACATCGCGCCGATCGCCAGAACGCCGTCTCCCGACTCGAAGCCAACGATGTTGCGGTTCGCCGACGGCAAACCGGGACGGCGGCGCGTTCACCTTGATTACGGCGACGACGCCAAGCTGATCGTGCTCGAAGGTGTCGATGATCCGCGCTGCCGGACGACCTGCGGCGAGCGCCTCGCTACTCCCGCGCCGCGAACCCGACGCGCTCGAGATACGCGCGGATCGTCGGAGGGAGAGGGGCCGGGTGCGTCGGCGCAGAGAGGTGCGACGGGGTGCGATAGGGTGCGAAAGTCAGTGCGAAGCATACGAGCGAACGACGCGCGAGATGCGTCGATTATGCCAACCGGCACGATTGCAATTCGACCGCAGCGCAACCATTGGGCGCGCTTCAACCTCAAATGGCGCCGCGCGGCGAGGCTTTTGATGCCGCACTACTCGCGGCGGAGTGCGACCGAAGGATCGAGGCGCGCGGTGCGTGCCGCTGGCCGCCATGCTGCGACCAGCGCGGCAACCGCCAGCGCGCTCCACTGTGCCAGTCATTACCCACGGATCGGCTGGATCGACGCCGACGAGCACCGCTCGCATCATCCTGCCAGCGGCGAGCGCGAGCGCGAGGCCACACGCCAGGCCCGCGGCCACCGGCGAGCAGTGCCTCCCGCATCGCCAGACGCGGCAACTGGATGGCGAGGCGCCCAGTGCCACACGCACGCCGAACTCGCGCACGCGTGTCGACACGCCGTGGCTGACGATGCCGGTGGATGCCGCGTGGAGAGCACGAGCGCGACCAGCGCGAAGCCGCCCACCAGGTTCGACGCCACCTGCTCGCGCCAGACCTGCGCGATCGAGGACCTCGTCGAGCGTCGCCGCCTCGAACACCGCCGCCTGCGGGTCTCCCTGCCACACCGCCTGCTTGACCGAGGCCAGCAGCGCCGCCGAGTGTGCCATGCCCGCGTGCCACCAGTGTCATCGCTGGCGCGTCCGGGATCCGTCGCCGGCCGCTGCGACGAGCGGAATGCAGGCCTCGTCGGTCGGCGCGCTGACGAGTCGCGCTGCTGCGCGTCCATGACGACGCCGACGATCGTGCGCGGAGGATCGGTGTCGTTCCGCGCCGCGAAGCGGATGCGCTGCCCGACGGCGCCGCCGTGCGGGAACCAGCGGCGCGCGAGCGCCTGATTGACGATGACCACCGGCACGGTGTCGTCACGGTCGGACGCCGCGAACAGGCGGCCCTCCACCAGAGCGCTGCGACATCGTCTCAGAAATATCCGGGCGTGATGAGCTCGGTGCGCGGCGCCCGGTTCCTGCCCAGGACGAGGCACGGGTTGTCCCTCGACCAGATACCAGGAACGTCCAGAGGTCGCCCGCAATCAGGCAGATGGTTGATGGCACCGGCCGACGTGACGCCAGAGCAGCGCCGCGATGCGCTGAATCGTCGTATCGAAGAACTGGCCTCGGCGAGGCCGCGTCGGACGATGCGGAGCCCTGGAGCGACACGCTCAGCGCCACGACGCCGGCAGGCTCGAAGCCGAGATGTACCTGCCGCAGCGAGAGCAATGTGCGCGTCCGAGCAGCCCCGCGGCGACCAGCAGCAGCAGCGCAGGGCGACTTCCGCCGACACCAGCGCGTGACGGACGCGCCGGCCCGCAGGCGACCGGCCACCGCCCGGCCGTCGCGCGCGGCAGTGATCAGCGCACCCTCGTTCATCTGGACGGCGGGAATCAGCGCCGCAGCCAGGCCTGACAGCGAGCGACGCGGCGAAGCGCGAACGCCAGCATCGGCGTCGAGAGGTCCAGCACGGCGTGCGGCGGCAGCGCATCGGGCGGCGATGCCCGGGCGAGCAGCCTCAAGCCGGCCCACGCAAACGATGCGCCTCCACCGAGGCCGGCAACGCCAGGCGCCAGCCCTTCGAGGACGAGGGCCGGATCAGCCGTCCGCGACCGGCGCCGAGCGCGGCGCTGCACGCGCCAGCTCGCGGCCGCGGCTCGTGGCCCGTGCCAGCGTCAGTGTCGCGACGTTGGCGCACGCGATGAGCAACGCGGCGCACGCCAGGGCGAGACAGCACCAGCACGACAGCGTCGCGCGTTGCCCGGCCGGCTTTCTCGCCGAGCGTCATCACGCCGGTGGTCAGGCCCTCGTTGGTGTCCGGATACGCGCGCCGAGCCGTGCGGTGATAACAACCATCTCGCTTCGTGCCTGCGCCACCGGAGACGCCATCTGCCAGCCGCGCGAACAGGCGCAGGGATCGCCGCTGCGATCGGATCGCCGCCTGGGTCCGAGCACCAGCGGCACCAGACTCGGCACCGGGTCTGCCAGAACGGCGCGAGACGGAAACGTGGCGCGGCATCACTGCCGACGACGGTGAACGGCTCGCCGTTCAACTGGACGCGCCGTCCGACGATCCCGGCGTCCTCACCGAATCGCCGTGTCCACGGGCCGTGCGAGATCACGACGACAGTGGCTTCGCCCCGCCCTCGTCGTCTCCGGCCTGGATGGCACGTCCATCTCCGCGCCAGACGCCGAGGACGTCCGAACAACGCGCCCGTCACCTGGAGCGCCGGGATGCGCTCGGCGCGCCCGTCCGACGCGAGGTTGGCGCCCCACGACTGCGCAGCGCCAGCCATGCCGGCGAAGCTATGCGGCGTGCTGACGGAAGTCGAGATAGTCGGCCGGGTGGAGACCGGGGCGCTCACGGCGTCGCGCGTGCAGGATCACGTGACGAGCCGGTCCGGCGAGCGATACGGCAGCAGCCGCAACAGCACGGCCCACGGCACCGCGAACAGCGCCGTGGTCGCGCCGACGCCCAGCGTCAGCGCGAGAACGGTAGCGGTGGTGAAGCCACAGGCGCGGCCGAGCGAGCGAAGAGGGCATAGCGGACATCGTGCAGCAGGGCATCCACCGGACATTGGACGGTCCACGAGCCGCCGCCGATTAGGGGCTACCAGAGACGCCCGGCGACGACGCCTTCATGGGCGAGAAGCCAGCGTTTGCGGTCAAAGAGCCCGCCGCCGTAGCTCACTATCAGCGCGCCGTTGGTCACCGATTAACCTGGTGGCGAGGGGACGACGATCGGGGATGGGGTTAGGCGCCGTTGGCAGCGCCGACCGCACGGACGGCGGAGGGCGATCCGATGCCGGATGGCGGGATCCCGGTAACTCGATGTCGCGCCGGCGCGGATCGTCCGCAACGCGTCCAGACACGACGCTGGAAGGGCGTGCCCGCCGGGCGCCGCGGCGATCCTGGTCCGAGCGCGGCGAGGTCTCCAGCGAAGTGGGCGTCCAGCCGTATCGAGGACCAGCCGCGCCGCACCGGGAAGGCGTCAGCCTGCCGCGTGATCCGGGCAGGGACAGGCGATGCGCCGAGCGACTTCGTCGCCGTTGAAATCGATGGCGAGCAGGATGTCATCGTCAGATCGCAATGGCCAGCGGCCCGATTGGCGAGTCGTAGCGTCCGAGAGTCAGCGGCATGGCGTAAAATGCGCCGGGAGCGAGTCATGACTCATCACGCTCCGTCGCCGGCGCGCATTTCTCCAGAACGATCGGCACCGGCCTGGCGGCTTCCGTCGTCGGTCCGACGATTCTCGGTGCTTCCGACAAGGCGGGCACGAAGCGTCCCGTCATCAGCGCAGCGGCGGTTCACCTGCGGGTGTATCACGACTGGGGTGAGCTGCCGGTCAGGAATCAACACGGCAACACCACGGCGATGTGCGAAGACTCACACGGGCAGATTTACATCCACCACACCGTGCATGCCACCAGCGACCGGCACGTTACGATGGTGGTCTTCGACCACACGGCAAGTTCGTTGCGCAGCTGCGGGCGCCGAGTTCGAAGGCGGCGCGCACGGGCTCCACATCAGGCGCGAAGGCTCCGAACGAGGTTTCTCTACCTCTGCGATACCAAAGCGCGCCATCGTGGCCAAGGCGACGACGAAGGGAGATCGTCACGGCGGTTCGGCTGCCCGAAAGAGTCGCCGAAGTATCCAGTGAACGCCGACAGGACGCCGGGCATCGAAATGCTCGCCGACCAACATCGCCATCGCGCCAAACGGCGACTTCTACGTCGGCGACGGGTACGCTCGAGCTTCATCAGCCAGTAGAGCAGCAGCACGCGAAGTTCATCCGCACCTTCGGCGGCAGGGGAAGGATGCGCGGTCAGCTCGACTGCCCGCACGGCCTCATGGTCGACGTTCGCGGAGCCACGCGCCCGTGCTGATGGTCGCCGACCGAAGCAACAAGCGCATCCAGAACTTCTCCCTCGACGGCACGCACGTCGGGTTCGTCGAGGACTTCCGGCGCCGTGTCACTTCGGCAGGCGGCGGGGCGTCATCGTCGTGCCGGATCTGTTCCGCGCGGGTCACGCTGATCGATCGGCAGAACAAGGTGATCGAGCAGCTCGGAGACGCCGGGGTCGATTCGTGGAAGCCGATTTCGCGGCGGCCCGCGCGACAGCGTTCCCGTCGGCAAGTTCGTCTGTCGCACAGCGCCGTGCTTCGATCACGCGGGCAATATCTTCCGTCGTGGAGTGGGTAGAGGTGGGCGGGGTGACGAAGCTGCGCAAAGTCCTGGAGAACGATGGGGACAGTCCCACGTGATTCGCAAGGGGGACGAGTCCCGGGTCTCGGACCGCTACGGCATTCGCACCGAGTCGTCGAACGTGACGGTGACTTTCAGCTTCGTCGCCGCCGGTTGGCACGCCGGTCGCGGTTCCCATCCCGCCGTAAATGGTCACGGGCGTCCGGAAGGCGGCAGGCCCTGCGTGCCAGTCGTAAGTGCCCTTCTCGTTGTAGGCCGCGGCGAGGTAAACGGTCTTCGGAAGTCCGAGAATGAAAGCGTGGCGCCAGCTCGACGTGGCCTGATCGGTCCGCGATCGGCTGCGGGTTCTCGTTGATGTCGGGCGTGTCGAACACCCACACGAGATCTGGTGGGTCTTGTCGACGGTGCCAGCGCCCGCTGTATTCGACGGTCACCTGGGCTGCCGGTCTGTTGCGCTGAAGCCTGCGAGGCGGCGCCCGTCACCAGTGCAGCCACGATCGCCGCCAGCGCGACGCGCCATGTCTTGACCTGACCCATCCGCTTTCCCTCCATGGAATGCGCCGGCGTGAATCCACGCGGCCGAGCGGTTCAGCATACCATTGGCCATCGCATGTCCAGGCTCGCGCTCGAAGTCATCGCGACGTCGGTCGCCGACGCCGTAGCCGCCGAGCAGGGCGGCCGACCGGCTCAGAGCTGGTGGTCGACTTGTCGCGCGGCGGGATGACGCGCCGGCGGCTCTCGTCGACCGAGATTCTGGGCCGCGTCCACGCATCCCCATCCGGGTGATGGTGCGAGAGACGGAGCCGCACGGGATCGCGGACGCTTCCATTGCCGACAGGCTGGTGGCGGCTGCGGACGCGCGATCGCATCGCGTCCCGTGGGCGGGCTCGTGTTCGGCGCGGTCCGTCGGCGGCCGCGTGGACGTCGACCTGACCACGAGAATCATCAGGGCGGCGGCCGGCCGTCCGTCACGTTCCACTCGGGCCTTTGAAGCGCTGGCGCGATCAGGCCGCGCGGACTCGATGACCTGCTGTCACTGCCGGCGATCGATCGGATCCTGACGAGCGGCGGCCCCGGCGATTGGCCGGCGCGCGTGGCGCGTCTTGCGGCCCTGGCCCGGCAGGGTGGATCGAGGATCGGCATCCTGGTTGGCGGGGGAGTGTCGAGCGCGATGCTTCCGGACATCGCCGCGATTCCGGAGATCCGGGAAGTTGCACGTGGGTCGGGCCGCGCGGACGCCGGAGTCCGACACGGCGCCGGTGGATCCGCCCGTGCCGATCTGCGAGCCTCGTGGCTCAGCTGGATAACCTGGCGCCGGAATCACCTCGATTCAGGCCCCTGCTATACTCCCGCTCGTGCGGAGCCTTTTCACTCGCCTTCATCGAGGCCAATCAGCGAAGAGTTTGCCAGTCTCCGCATGCTGGGCCAGAGCGCGCCCCGGCACAAGTGAGCGACGAGCGGTTCTTCGCCAACCTCGACACCGAAGCCAACAGCGTTGGCACGCTGATGCAGCACATCGGCGGCAACCTGCGGTCCCGATGGCGGGACTTCCGCACCACCGATGGCGGCCCGATCGGTTCCGCGATCGCGAATTCGAAGCGGGCCTGTCACGCGCCAGACGTCCAGGCGAAGTGGCGGCGGGAGTGGACGATGCTGCAGGTCGCGCTCGACGGCCTGACGCCGGCCGACCTGGAGACGCCGATCGTCATCCGCGGACAGTCCGCGAGCCTGCCGCAGCGCGCTGATGCGCAATCTTGCACGTCGCCGGTCACGTGCCCAGGATCGTCCTGCTCATAAGCACTGGCGGGGAGGTGAGTGGCAGACGCTCGGCATTCCACGGGACAGTCGAGGCAGTTTCGTGCAGAAGGCCGCCGGAAAAGGGCGGCGCCTAAAGGATTCAATCTGATGAGACCGATGAGGGATTCACTATGAAAATGCAGTCGGCGCGCGCTCTTGAGTTCTGGCTGGTATCGCGCCTGCGCATATATCGCCGCCCGCAGCCGGCAGGAAGCCGCACGCTTGCAAGTTCGCTTGAGGCGCGGCGTACCGCCGCCGAGTCATTGCACGGTCTTTCCCGTCCGATCTGTCAGCCGGGAGGCTGGACGCGGACAATCGTCTGGCCCCTGCCAGAACTCGCGCCAGCTGAAGCGGCCGATCCTCGATTCCGGCGCGTTCTGGTGGCCCGCGTCGCCCCTGTCAGGGCATGACTACGACCAGCCAGACTTGCCCGGCAGCTTCGGCGGCACTGGTAGGCATCCCGGCGACGCTTCCCGGATGCTCGCGGCGCAGCATCACGCAAGCAGGTGGCCGCGCGTTTGTTGAGATGCGTGACCGCGCCCCAGCCCTACGCGCTGGAGCGCGAAGGCGGCGACTTGTCTGTGTTGCTCCGACCTGCCGGCTCGAATCGCCCGGCTGGTCAGCATCGGGGTGACGCCGCCGCGGCCCCGTCAGCCCGGATGCGCCCGATCTGCTTCTCGCGCGCACTCACTGGCTGCCGCTGCATCGTCGGGGCTCCGGTCGGCGCGGGTCGAGTCTGATGCTCTGCGCAACTTGCTCCCAGTCCACAGATCCACCATGGGTCCATAGGTCTGTAAGAACCCTGCTAGGTCTATGGGTCCAATAGGTCCGCAACGGAGATCGCGGGAGGTTGAGGTCAGTCCGCATCATTGTGCGCATGGACCTCATCGTTTATGGACCATGGACCCATGGACCCATGAGACCTAGTCCTGCGGGAAGAGTCGGCGCTCAGGCGCCGTTGGGTCACAAGCGATGTCTTTCGCGGACTGGCTACTCCCCTGCTCCTGATCACCCCCGGCAGATGAACTGGTCGCGACCCCTTCCCGGGAGCGCTGCACAGGAAAACCGCGGCCACTGTCGGCACTCGGCTTTCCGGCACCGCTCCACTAACTCGCAACTCGCCAGATCGCCCGTGCTGCGTGCTGCGACAAGCGCACGGGCTCCAGGCACCCAGCACACACTGGCACCCAGCGCCGCTTTTCCTTGGCTGTCTACCAGCACTGGCACGAGGCTCGGGCAGGCCGGTTGAGCACCCGGCTCCAGCCGGTCCACTCATGAGTCGTGGCCGGCCGCTTTCCGCCAGTCTTGTGCTGCGCTCGCCGTGGCTCCGCATCGATCCTGATGCTCCGGCGTGGTCGCACATGGGCCTGGCGCTGAGCATTGCCGTCACGCCGAAGCTCGCGGATCGTCGTTCAGCATCAGAGTTGCTGGCCGTCCCTGATCGGCGGCCGCGGCACGGTGGTAACGCTTGCCGATTGGGCCTCTCCTGCGACACGGCCTGAAGCGCGATCGTCGCGAGCGTCGCCGATCGACCGCACATTCCGCATCCAGCGGACCGTCGGCGATCGCGCGAGGTCAATGCATCCGCCGCCGCCGTGATCATCTTCGCCATCGTGAGGCGCCGTTGTCCGGCGCCTTCGCCGAAGTCCCCTGCTCAAGCTCGGCATGGCAGATCGAGGACCTGCACAGGCGCAGCACGCGCGCGACTCGCCGAGGAGTCATGCACTCAGATCAGGATCGGCCGCGGGTGGCGACCTGCCGAGCGCAAAGCAGATGTTTTCTGGGACGCGCGCGGTGCGAGCGCGCGCTACCTGAGGCTGCCGCCGGATGCGGGATCGCTGGACGATGCGCCACGCTCGGGTGCGTGCTGCACCCGGACAGATGCTCGCGATCGCCTGCAGGGGCGCCGCCGGACGGCGTTGCGATCTTCAAGTCACACCAGTGGCTGACGTCGACTACCGCGTCTCGTTCACCGTGACGGCGATGCTTCGCTGGCTAAGACGCGCTCAGGCGCGGAGTTCCCGACAAGGCCAGGCCAAGCCAACGCGCTTCGAACGGCATCACCGTGGACGTCACGCGGCAGAAGATGAGCGGAGGAGACGCTGGCCGGGGCCAACCGGCTGAAGGACCGGTTCCTCGGCGCGCTGTCGCACGACTCCGGACGCCGCGCGGCGCCGTGCTCGGCTGGGGCCGCCTGCTGGCATCCAGGGCGAACTGCCGTCGCTGCGCACTTTTACACGCCGTCGGCGTGATCGAGCGGAGTCGCCTGCAGGCGCAGAGCACGGCTCGTCAGAGGCACTTCGCCGGACCTGTCGGGCATCGTCGCTGTGCAGCTCCGACTGAGAGATCCGGACCCGTCGAATCTCGGCGCGGGTTTCGCTGAGGCGCGCTCTGAAAGGCGTCCGCCCGGCAGCCATGACGCGCGCCCAGGTGCGGCAGTGACAGACGCTAATCGATCCCCGAGGCGCCGGTGGAGTGCCTGTGCGACCCGGATCGCGGCTGCACGGCCGGATCGTCTGGAGCCTGCTGTCGAACGCCGTGAAGTTCACGCCGCCCCGCGGCGGCGTATCGCTGCAGCTGGTGCCCGCGGGCGCGGGCGTCCCGCCTGGAGAGTCAGCGACACTGGGGCGCGGCATCAGAGCCGGCGACGTTTCCACACCGCGCGTCTTCGACCGGTTCTCGCAGGCCGAAGGAGAGGAGATGCGCGGCGTGCGCGGCCTCGGGACCCAGCCTTGCGATCGTCCGCCACGAACTCGCGCGGAGGCCCGCGGCGGCGCCGTCGAAGCGCGCCAGCGACGGTCCCGGCACTGGGCGCGACGTTCGTGAAGTGACGTTGCCCCGGACGTTGCGCAGAGCTTTGCGCGCAGCGCGGTTAGATAGCGAGGAACGCCAGGCTAAATCACGCGGGGCAGTAAGAGGAACGCCCGAGCTAAAGCTCGGCCATCACTGGGCGGCCTGCAGGTAGCACACCCGACGGCAGTGCGTGGCCGGGTGGCGCGATGAGGCGTGACGCGGCGACCACGGCGTCAGCTTCCACGCCGGTCTCGATTCCCAATCCGTTCAGCAGTGAATCGGGTCCTCAGTCGCGGGTTGCCGGCAGCGCGCGGGCGCGTAGGGAGCAACCCCGAGCCCTCCGGCCGAGCTGTCGAACGTACGACGCCGCACTCGAGGCCCGCGTAGACGTTCGCGAGCGCATGCCGGCGTGTCGTGGAAGTGGCGATCTGTTGATGGGCACCCGCGTCATGGCGACTGCCTCGACGACGTCCGACCTGGCCGGGATGACGACGCCGATAGTGTCGCTTCGTGCGACTTCTTCGGCCCCCATGTCGATAGGCGCCGCCGAGCAGCTCGACGACGCGTTCCACGGCGCATGCCCCTCGTAAGGGCAACCGAGGCGACGTCGAGAGATAGGCACGGACCGCGAGGCCTTGCGCGCGAGCCGCCGCTGTCAGCTCCGCGGCGTAGTTTCGCAACGAGTCGGCAATCGACGTGAATTTGATGTTGCGCTGGCTGAACGTCACCAGGCGGCGCGAACGGCGACGTGATCAGGCCGCACTCGATGGCGGCCTCAGTCCACGTCGATTTGGCACCAGCGCCGAAAGCGGACGCCCAGGCGCCGCGCGGCCGCCCGCGCGACCTCAGCGCGCATCGACCTCTGCGGGACCCCGCCGGGCTGACAAGACGCGGTGATCTCGACCTGCCGGCAGCCCGGCCTCCGGCTAACCGGTCGATATGAACCTGGACCTTCAGCGCGGTGTCGATGGCGGCGGCCGCTCAAGTTCTGCGAGCCGTCGCGCGGGCCAAACACTCGACGACCTTCACACGGCGAGAGGCAGCGTCAGGCAGCTACCGGGTCGACCAGTGGCACGCCGAGGCTGGACCAAAGCTCGCCGGGTGTGCGGCAGATCGGCGATGCGTCCCTTTCGGCGCGCGCAGTGGCAGCTCCATTTCATCGCCTCGAGCACGACGAGGGTTTCACCTTTACTGCAGCCCATAACCCACCTTTACGAGCACGGTGCGGACCGTAGCTGGCGGGCATCGGCGCGCTGAGCGCGTGGGCAACGTCGCCTCGCGAGCCGCGGCGCGCGTTCGTGAGCTTCTCGAGGGCGTAGACGCGACCATCATGGAATATCAGGGTTGCTTTCGGCGACCAGGCGACCCACACCCGTTCCGTTCAGCGTCGGCTCATCCAGCGTCCAGCAGCCCGTTGCCGAGGCAGGCTGCGCCGTGAACATCCGGCCATCGCTTCGGCGCGCGGATCGCCTTCGGATCCGTCATCAGTTCCGCCATCCGTTGGGGCCGTCCACAGATCCCATGCCTGCGCTGGCTGGAACGAAACGTCCGGCAGGAGACGCCGCGCGAAGCAACGGCCCCGACGGCGAGGGAACGGGTCCACGGGCCGGCACCCGACACCAGTCGCTCGATCTCCGCGATCTGAGCGAGGCCGGTGTCGAGCCGTCGGCGCACGCGGATCGTCGGGATGCCGCACCAGCGCGAGCAGGAAGGGCACGCTGGTCCGGATGCCGAGGATCGGGGCTCTGCGGAGGGCACCGCTCGAGGCGGTGCAGTGCCGTCGCGCGCGACTCGGCGCTCACGATCAGCTTCGCGATGAGCGGGTCGTAGTCCGGACCGGGATCGTGTCGCCTTCGCGAAAGCCGCTGTCCACGCGCACGCCCGGTCCCGCCGGCTCGCGATGCAGCCAGAGCGGACCGGATTGCGGCAGAAAGCCTGACGCGGGGTCCTTCCCGCGTAGACGCGGCACTCCCGATCCGCGTGGCCACGCTGACGCGGAGCCGATCCTGCCGCCACGGCGAGGCCCCCGTGCCTCGGCGGCGACCATGAGCTGCGCGCGAACCAGATCGAGCCCCAGCACCTGCTCGGTCACGGGATATCGACCTGCAGGCGCGTGTTCATCTCCAGGAAGTAGAAGCGCGTCTGACTGTCGGACTCGTCGAGCAGGGAACTCCACCGTGCCGGCGTTGGTGTAGCCGCAGGCGCGCGCGGCGCGCGACAGCCGCCTCGCTCATCGCCTGACGAAGCTCCGGCGTCATCGCGCAGCGAGGCTCTCTCGATCACCTTCTGATGCCGTCGCTGGAGCGAGCACTCGCGCTCGAACAGCGACACGACCTCGTCGCGATCGTCGGCGAAGATCTGGATCTCGACATGACGGGGACGCGTGACGGGGGACGCTCGACGTAGAGCGTGCCGTTGCCGAACGCGCCTTCGGCGTCGCGGCGAGCTGCATCGAGGCGGCCTCGGCGTCCTCGCGCGCTGGCGGACTTCCCGCGCATCCCGATGCCACCGCCACCGGAGGACGGCTTCACGAGCACCGGGAACCCCCGCGCTGCGGCGGCCAGAAGGCGCGGCCGTGCTCTGATCCTTCGGCGCCTCACGCCGGCCCACCACTGGAACGCCGGCGCCCGACATCAGCCGGCGCGCCTGGATCTTCGACCCCATCCGCGAGATCGCGCTCTGCCGGGCGGCCCGACGAACACGAGCTTCGCGTCGGCGCACGCGGCGGCGAACGCGGCGTTCTCGAGAGGAAGCCGTAGCCGGGGTGAATCGCCTCTGCGCTGCACTGGCGGCGCGGCGTCGATGATCGCATCGGCTTTGAGATAGCTCTCGCCGGGTGGGGCAGGGCCAATGCGAACGGCCCGGTCGGCGGCGGCGACATGCGCAGCGCCGGCATCGGCGTCGAGAAGACCGCCACCGACTCGATGCCCAGCTCGCGGCAGGCTCCGGATGACGCGAATCGCCCCTCTCACCGCGGTTCGCGACGAGCACTCGTCGGAGCTTGTTGAGGCCCTCAGGGCTTGAGGCGCATCAGGATGGCTCGCGCTTCTCGAGGAACGCCTTGATGCCTTCCCTGGCCTTCCTCGGACGCGCGCCGTGCGGCGATCGCTTCTGCGCAAAGTCATCGCGACGCCGGCCCGCGCCGCGGCGTCCCACCTCGGCGATGAGCGGCTGTGGCGGCCGCGATTGCGCCAGGCGCCCCGCACAGCGGCGCATCGCGATACCGGGCGACCTCGACGTCGAGGCCCGCCGAGGGGCACGACCGAGTGGACGAGACCAAGCTCGCGCGCCCGCGCCGCCTGCCAAGAAACGCTCGCCGGTGAGAACAAGCTCCGCGCGACGCCGAACGTCCGATCTTCGCCAAGACGAACGGCGCGATCCACCGCGGGAATCAGCCCGAGCCGGACCTCGGTGAACCCGAACGCGGCGTTCTCGGCTGCGATGACGATGTCGCGCAGATCGTGGCGAGCCCGGCGCCCGCCGCCGAGCGCGGCGCCGTGGATACGGCCGATCACGGGCACCGGCAGCCGATCAGGCGCCGCAAACGCCGGCGCTGCCTCCATCGCATCGTCCAGGTTCTGCTCGTGGCTGAACGTCGCCATCCGGCCCATCCAGTCGATGTCCGCGCCAGGCGCAGAACACCGGGCCGGCGCCCTCGATGATTACGAGGCGCACGGCGCGATCGCTGGGAGACCGAGTCAGCCCACCAGGTCAGCTCGCGATCATGCCCTCGTTGAAGGCGTTGCGGACGTCAGGCCGGTTGAGGACGAGGCGCCTCGATGCCCCCTGCTGCCGCTCGACGTTCAGAATACTTAAAGCCCATCGCTTCACATCCGGAAGACGCCGAATCGCGGCGGCGCGAGCGGCGCTACGCATGCGGCCGCTTACAGCCGCCCAACGCCAGCGCGCCGCGCGTCATCGCCGGATCCAGAATCCCATCGCTCGCACAGGCCGTGCGGTGGAGTAATGGGGCGAGCCCTCGCGCTCGTACTGGCGATGATGGGATCGCGGATGGCGGCATCTTCCGTCTCGCTGAGCGATATTTCCCCCGCGCGCGAGCTGATCGCGCTTGACGGTGGTCGAGCACGTCCGCGCGCCTGCTCGCCGCCCATCACCGAGATGCGCGCGTTGGGCCACATCCAGAGCAGCCGCGGCTCGTACGCCCGGCCGCACATGCCGTAGTTGCCCGCGCCGAACGATCCGCCGATGATGACCGTGAACTTCGGCACCACCGAGTTGGCGACCGCGTGCACCATCTTGGCGCCGTCCTTCGCGATGCCGCCGCGCTCGTGCTGGCGTGCCGACCGATGAAGCCGGTGATGTTCTGCAGGAACACGAGCGGGATGCCGCGCAGGTTGCACAGCTCGATGAAGTGCGTGGCCTTGAGCGCCGACTCGGAGAACAGCACGCCGTTGTTGGCGATGATGCCGACGAGGAAGCCGTGCAGCCGCGCGAAGCCGGTGACGAGCGTCGTCGCCGTAGCGCTGCCTTGAACTCGTCGAAGCGCGAGCCGTCCACGAGCCGCGCGATCACTTCGCGGACGTCATGCGGACTGCCGCGGGTCCGACGCTGACGATGCCGTAGAGCTCGCTCGAGGTCGTACGCGGGGTCCTCCGGGCGTCGTCGATGTCCAGCGGGCAGTCGCTTCGCCGTGTTGAGCGTCGACACGATCGTCCGCGCGATCTCGAGCGCGTGCGTCGTCGTCTTCGGCGAAGTAGTCGGCGACGCCCGAGAGGCGCGTGTGCACGTCGGCGCCGCCCAGCTCTTCGGCCGTGACGTCTTCGCCGGTGGCCGCCTTCACCAGCGGCGGGCCGCCGAGGAAGATCGTGCCCGTGCCCTTGACGATGATCGGTCTCGTCCGACATGGCGGGCACGTAGCGCGCCGCCGGCGGTGCACGAGCCCATGACGACGGCGATCTGCGGGATGCCGCTCGCGCGGACATGCGGGCCTGGTTGATAGAAGATGCGCCCGAAGTGATCGCGATCGGGGAAGACCTCGGCCTGCAGCGGCAGGAACGCGCCGCCCGAATCGACGAGGTAGACGCACGGCAGCCGGTTCTCGAGCGCGATCTGCTGCGCCCGCAGGTGCTTCTTGACGGTGATGGGGTAGTAGGTGCCGCCCTTGACCGTGGCGTCGTTGGCGACGATGACGCACCTCGCGCCCGCCGACGCGGCCGATGCCGGTGACGATGCCCGCGCCCGGCGCGTCGTCGTCGTACATGCCCCAGGCGGCCAGCGGCGAGAGCTCCAGAAACGGCGAACCTGGATCGAGCACGCAGTCGAGCCGCTCGCGCACCGGGAGTTTTCCCTGCGCTCGATGCCGTTCGTGCGACTTCGCCCCTCCGCCCGGCCCGCGCCTTCGCCTCGGCCTCGCGCAGCTGATCCACCAGCGCATTGCATGGCGGCCTGGTTCGCGCGGAAACTCGTCGCTCGTGGCGCGCGATTCGCGTCGCCAAGCTCGTCCATCGGGCTACCAGCCGCAGCAGTCGGTCTTGAACCTGCAATCCGCGCAGCGCCAGACGGCGTGCATGCGGTAGACGTTGACGCCTTCCGCAGCGCTCGCAGACCATCCGCTCGTCAGGTGGCCGCATCACCTGGCGATCGACGATGAGGCTGGGCAGCGGCGGTCACGACCCTCGGATGGCCGAGTTTAGAGGCAGGCTGGTCCGGCATACGGGGCGGCATTATACCGGGCTGCACGGAGCTTCACCTCGATTCTGTTACCAAAACTGACACGACGGGCCCGCCATGTATGAATCCGCATCGGTGGCATGCTACAGTCCAGTATCGAGGCCCGACAGAGAGTCGGGATCCGCCCCGGCTGTTTCACGCGAGATACATGGCTTCCACCAGAGCGCGGCGCGTGCTCGTCGTTGACGACAGAGCCGGACACGGCTGAGTGGCTGTCGGTCGTAGTGTCTGGCGCGGGCTACGACACCGGGGTCGCGGTAACGCGGTGACTGAGGCGGCCGGAGACCTTCTCGACCTGGCTGCCTGACGCCGCGCTGGTGGACCTCATGCTGCCCGACACCGATGGGGCAGAGCTCGTCCGGCGGTTCAAGGCGCTGCAGCCGCGCACGGAAGTGCTGGTGGTCAGCGGACAGGGCAGCATCCCGCGCGCGGTCGAGTGCGATCAAGGCCGGCGCGTCGTACTTCCTCGAGAAGCCGATC
>ERZ1370068.3323-contig-2438_pt1 | contig 69627 bp, 82 predicted proteins | sample MGYA00561227_ERZ1370068 | MGnify/ENA primary metagenome ERZ1370068 (study PRJEB38410, sample SAMEA6850437) | metagenome | study: Metagenomic assessment of the ecological functions of the soil: analysis of the soil microbiota associated with the...
CTTCAAGACATGCGCCGACTGGGATCCTCAATCTGTCAGCTGCCGTGCGAAGACGCCATATTCACCATCTCGGGATGATCATCGCCGCCTCAGGGCCGGGCGGCCAGTCGACGATCGCGCGTGTTTGCGACGCAGCTCTCGGCGAAGCGCTTCGTCGAGCGCACGTTGGGGATACTTCCACATGTCGCCGGTCCATCCCGTCGCGTGCTCGCCGCATTCAGGCATCGCAAGCGCGAGCTCGCGCGCCAATCGCTGGCGTGCGCTGACGACCAAGACCAGGCCGTCGCGCAAGGGCTACTAGCGATGTCGGAAATCCATCGATCAGCGTCACCGTCCCGTCGTGTGGCCAACCGGATCGGCCCGCCTCGCCGAGCTGCTCGCGGCGACCGTCGCTCAGTTGCACGACGGCGACGAGCTGATCGTCGTCGACGACGGCTCGCGCGACGACTCGGTCGGCAGCAGGCGCGTCGCTTTTGAGCGCCGCTGTGAGTGATCGTGCACGAGACCAAACCAAGGCATGGTCAAGGCGTGGAACGCCTGCCTGCACGCAGCCTCGTGCGACTGGATTCGTGCATCGTTCACAACGACGACCGCATCGCCCTCCCGACGGCGCTCGCCGCAATCCGCCGTCGCCGCACGCCTCGCGCCCCGCGCCGGTCTGATCGCGCACAAGCACATGCCGGAAGCAGTGGGTGGCTGGCGTGGGAAGTGTGGGCGGCGGGGCCCGACGCGGTTCTGAACTCGACGGTCATCCCGTCCGGACGCTTGCGCCAGCTCGCGCGGCGCTGGCCGCTCTCGGCGACTACGACGAAGTCGCCCGCTCTATCTCGACCGACATTGAGTTCTGCCCGCGTCGCCGCGCGCTTCGACATGGTCCTCATCCGCTTCGCCGCAGGTCGTCGAGTACCACTTTGCACGACGAAAACCATCAATACGCCACTTGGCGCAAGAGCGACTTCTTCGAGCAGCTCGGAAGCGATCGAAGACGCCGTGCTTCGCCATGCAGCCGCCAGCGGCGAGCTGCACGGAGTATCTGCGCAACGCTCGCTGGACCGGCTATCTCGTCTACATGTTCAAGAAACGCGGCGCGGCTGAAGGACAACAGGCGCGCTCCTGCGGATGGTGGGAGCGCGGCTCGCCGGGCGCCGCGATGCCGGGCGCCGGTTGCAGCGCTGCTCGCACGCCTTTGCCCGGCACACCGGCTGGTGCCCGCCAAGCCGATCGCTGCGGCTGGCGGACCGCAAAGCTCACGCGCGCGGTCGCTGCAGGTCGGCCGCTTGACAGTCCGCAGGTACGGCTTGACGGTCTTGAACCCGGCCGGGTACTTCTTCTTCGCGTCCTCGTCCGGAGACCGAGGTCACGATGATCACGTCCTCGCCCTGCTTCCAGTTCACCGGCGTCGCGACCTTGTGCTTGGCGGTCAGCTGCATCGAGTCGAGCACGCGCAGGATCTCGTCGAAGTTGCGGCCGGTGGTCATCGGGTAGGTCAGCATCAGCTTGATCTTCTTGTCCGGGCCGATGATGAAGACCGAGCGCACGGTGGCGTTGGTGGCGGCGGTGCGGCCCGTCGGAGTGCCGACCTCGTCGGCCGGCAGCATGTTGTAGAGCTTGGCGACCTTGAGGTCGCTGTCGCCGATCATCGGGTACTTGACCGTCGGCGCCCTGCGTCTCCTCGATGTCCTTGGCCCACTCGGCTGTGGCGCGTCGACCGGGTCGACCGACAGGCCGATCAGCTTGGCGTTGCGCTTGGTGAACTCGGGCTCGATCTTGGCCATGTAGCCGAGCTCGGTCGTGCACACCGGGGTGAAGTCCTTCGGGTGCGAGAACAGGATCGCCCAGCTGTCGCCGATCCAGTCGTGGAAACGGATCTTGCCCTGGGTGGTCTCGGCTTCGAAGTCGGGGGCGGTGTCGTTGATGCGCAGGGACATGGTGGCTCTCCTGGGCGAGGGGCACGCGTTCGCGGCGGGCGCCGGGGAACAAAGTATGCCCGCAGCGCATTCCCGCGACGGGTGATTTTTACGCCGCGACCGGCCCCCGGATCAGCTCGCGCCGGCGCCGACGCGCCTGATCCAGTCGTCGACGGCGCGCTCGAGCACCGGCAGCGGCACCGACCCCTGGTCGAGCACGACCATGTGGAACCGGCGCAAGTCGAAGCGCTCGCCGAGGCGCGCCCCGGCGCGCTCGCGCAGTTCGAGGATCTTCAGCTCGCCGATCATGTAGCCGAGCGCCTGGCCCGGCCACGACAGGTAGCGATCGACCTCGGCGACGACGTAGGGCTGTCCTGGCGGCGGTGCGCTTCGGCCATGTAGTCGATCGCCCGTTGCCGGCTCCAGCCCAGGGCATGCATCCCGGCGTCGACGACCAGCCGCGCGGCGCGAAATGCCTGCGCCTGCAGATGACCGAAGCGGCTGTGCGGATCGCGGTAGAGGCCGAGGTCGAAGCCGAGAGTCTCGGCATAGAGCTCCCCAGCCTCGCCGTAGGCGTTGCAGCCGTTGGCGCGGCGAAACTCGGCAGCTCGCCCAGCTCCATCGCGCGCGCGATCTGCAAGTGATGGCCCGGGACGGCTTCGTGCGCAACCAGCGTCTCCATGCCCCAGATCGGCCGCTTGTCCCACGCCTTGCCGTTGGCGTTGAAGTAGCCTGCACGGCTGCCGTCGAGCGCCGGCTCCGAGTAGAACGCTGCCGTGTCGGCTGAAGTCGGCCGGCATCGGCCGCACGCCGTAGGGCGTGCGCGGCAGCTCGGCGAAGAGCTTCGGCAGCTCGGGATCGATCTGCTTGGCGATCGCGCGGTAGCCGGCGAGCAGCGTCGGCGTCCTTGTGGAAGAACTTCGGGTCGGTGTTCAGGTAGCGCACGAAGGCGACGAAATCGCCCGTGAAGCCGACCTCCTTCATCACCGCTTCCATCTCGCCGCGCAGCCGCTCGACCTCGCGCAGCCCGATCGCGTGGATCTGCGCCGGGCTCAGGTCGGTCGTCGTCGAGCGGCGGACCTGCTCGGCGTAGACCGCGGCGCCGTCGGGGATAGCTCGCGAGCGCACCATCGGCGGCCGCCCCGCAGGTACTCGTCGGCGACTGAAGGCGCGCAACCGTCGTACCGCCGGAACGACGTCGTCGACGATGCTGCGTCTCGCCCGCGCCTGAGGGCGCTTCGTTCGGCTTGCGGCAATGTCGCTGCCGAGACGGGTGAAGGGCTCGAGGAACGGACCGCGATCGGGCGCGGCGCTCTCGCTGCTGATCGAGCTGCGTCAGCACGCGCTCGAGCACCGTTCGCGGCGGCACCCAGCCGAGCGCCATGCCTTCGCGCAGGAACGCGATCTCCCGATCGACGCGGCGCGGATACGCGGCAAGGCGCGCCAGGATCTGCTCGGCGTCGCGCTTCGTCGCCGCGGGGCCGCGCGCGCAGCAGCTGCGACAGATTGGTCTGGAACCCGCCCCTGCGATCCGAGCGAGAGGCGGCGAAAGCCGACGAAGCGCTCCGGGCGCAGGTGCTGCTCGAGCTCGTAGATGAAGATTGTCTCCGAGCGAGACCTGGTCGGCCGGGGCCAGGCGATCGCGGGCGATCGCCTCGGCCTCGGCCAGCTCGCTGCGCCGGATGCGCGCCAGTAGTCGGCGGCCTCGCCCTCGCGCGAGGCGTCGAACAGCTTGTCGCCGTAGCGGTTGTCGCCGACGAAGGTCGCCCACCCGGGGTAGCGCGCCGCATCGCCGCCTCCCACGAGGCATCGAACAGCGCTTGCACCCTGGCGCGTCGCCTGCGGGTCGACGGGCTGAGCGCGGGCCTGGGCGCCGGCCCCGGTCGCGCACAGCAGCCCGGCACAGACCGCGATGGTGAATCCCAGGCCCTGATCGTCCGCTGCAGCACGTGACCTCCCCGAGCCGATCTGGATTCCGACGGACGCTGGCGACGCTAAGCACGCCTCGCCCGGTGCCGACTTCTCGCTGCTGCGGCGCCGGCCCGTGTACCAGCGGCCGAGCAGCAGCGCGCTCGGCGTCGGTGATCTGGGTCGCGTTGCTCATCGGCATCAGCTTCAGCACCACCGCCTGCCGGTAGACCTCCCGCGCGTGGGCGCTGATCTCGGCGGCAGAGTCGAGGCGGACGTTCTTGTTCGCGAGCGCCGCGTTGCGGCAGACGGCGCACGCTGCGCGACGATCGCCTGCACTTCGGCGAAGCCGGCGGCGCGCGCCGCCTGCGCCGGCCGCGGCTGCGCTGCCGGCATCAGCAGTGCGACCGTCGCGACGACGCACCAGCGTGCCGGCGATCGCGTAGCGCCCACGGCACCGGCCGCGCTCGACCAGCGCCCGGTGGCGCAGCACGAACGACATCCGGATCAGCGCGCCGGCCAGCATCAGCACCACCAGCACCAGCCAGTTGTGCCGCGCGCCGAAGATGAAGCCGTAGTGGTTGCTGATCATCGTGAAGACGACCGGCAGCGTGAAGTAGGTGTTGTGCGACGCTGCGCTGCTTGCCGCGCTGGCCGTGGATGGGATCGACCGGCGTGCCCGGCGCGCAGCGCGCGGCGACGACCTTGCGCTGGCCGGGAATGATCCAGTGCGCGACGTTGGCGCGTCATCGGTCGTCGCCATCGATCGCGCCCGACGATGCAGGAAACGCGGCGCGGCCGGCGAAGAGGCGGCACGCGAGCCACGATGCGAACACGACGAGCGCGACGACGAGCACGCCGACGATGAGGTCGCCGCGCTTGCCCGCTGGCCGAACAGGCGGCAGATGCCGCGTCGTAGACGAACCAGAAGACGACGAAGAACGCGAGCGCAGTGGTGATCGCCGCCGTCGGCGACCAGTCGAACACCGCTCTTGTCGATCAGGAAGGTGCCGGCGTTGAAGAGGTAGAGCACGGCGAACAGGGCGAAGCCGGTGAGCCAGGTCGAGTAGCTCTCCCACATCGACCAGTGCAGCTGCTCGGGCAGCCTGCGTCGGCGCGACCGGGTACTTCTGCTGGTGATAGAAGCCGCCGCCGTGGACCGCCCAGAGCTCGCCGCCGATGCCCTTGGCGCGATCGCTTTCGTCGGCCGGGCGGCGTCAGGCTGGCTGTCGAGGCCGACGAAGTAGAACGACGCGCCGATCCAGGCGATGCCGGTGATGACATGCGCCCAGCGCAGCAGCAGGTTGAGCCCAGTCGAAGAGGTAGGCGTCCATGCCGGCGCGATCGCTCTGGCCTCAGCTGCCGCGGTAGGTCGAGTACGACCAGGGGCTGACGAGCAGAGGCACGTGGTAGTGCTGATCGGCCGCGGCGATGCCGAAGTCGATCGGCACGTCGTCGAGGAACGGCGGGCTCGGCGAGCACGGCCGAACGCGACCGCAGAATAGGCGGCCCACCGCGAAGACGAGGCGATAGCGGCCCGCGTGAAAGTCGGCGCCTTCCAGCAGCGGCGGCGTCGGCGCGCGCCCGTCGGCGTCGAGGGCGAGCGACTTCAGCGCGCTGGCAGCGCCGGCCGGCGTCGATGCGGAACAGCGCGACGCGCATGCCGGCGGCGCGGGCAGCCGTGGGCGGTGTCGAGGACGTGCGTCGTGAGCTTTCCCATGCGGCCTCCGCGCCGTGCGAACGGCCGCCGGCCTCGCCAAAGTGTATCGTCGCCGCCAGCAATGACTGACTCGCCACTCGGTCTACCCGCGCGACCTGATCGGCTACGGCCGCGACCCGCCGCATGCGCAGCTGGCCGAACGGCGCGCGCATCGCGCGTGCAGTTCGTCCTCAACTACGAGGAAGGCGGCGAGAACAACGTGCTGCACGGCGACCCGGCCTCCGAGACCTTCCTGTCCGAGCTGGTCACCGCGCAGGCCTACGAGAACCGGCACATGACGATGGAGTCGATGTACGAGTACGGCTCGCGCGCCGGCGTCTGGCGCATCCTGCGCGAGTTCGAGTCGCGCGGCCTGCCGCTGACGGTGTTCGGCGTCGGCGATGGCGCTCGCAGCGCTACCCCGAGCTGCTCGGCATCTTCATGAAGCAACGGCCACGAGATCGCCAACCACGGCCTGCGCTGGATCCACTACCAGAACCTGCCCGAGGCGACCGAGAAGCGCCACATCGACATCGGCACGCACGTGCATCACGCGAGCATGACCGGCGGCGCCTGGCCGCTCGGCTGGTACACCGGCCGCGACAGCCCGAACACGCGCCGCCTGGTCGTCGACCACGGCGGCTACGAGTACGACAGCGACTACTACGGCGACGACCTGCCGTTCTGGATGCCAGGTCGACAAGAGCGACGGCAGCATGGTGCCGCACCTGGTCGTGCCCTACTCGCTCGACACCAACGACATGCGCTTCGTGCAGACGCAGGGCTTCAACACCGGCGACCACTTCTTCACCTACCTGAAGGACAGCTTCGACGCGCTCTACGCCGAAGGCGACCCGCAGGCCGACGGCCGAAGATGATGTAGCATCGGCATGCACTGCCGCCTGCTCGGCAAGCCCGGCCGCATCAGCGCGCTGCAGCGCTTTCTCGACCACGTGCAGGCGCACGAGCAAGGTCTGGATCGTGCCGCCGGATCGACATCGCCCGCCACTGGCACGCCGGTGCATCCGTTCGCCGGCAACCGTGCGCCGCCGGCGATGGTCGGCGAGCTTGCGATGAGCCGCGACGTTCTCGACCTCAGCCACTTCGCAAGCGCATCGACATGACCGCTAACTCGCCTCAGCCGCCGTGACTGCCTCGCGCGCCGCCGCCGCCGGCGCCGCCGCGCTCGCCTTGCCGGCGTTCGCCGCGTATCCCGACAAGCCGATCACGATCGTCGTCACCTTCGCCGCCGGCGGCGCGAGCGACATCGTCGCGCGTGTCGTCGGCGAGCAGCTCGGCAAGAAGCTCGGCCAGGCGGTGATCGTCGACAACCGGCCCGGCGCCGGCGGCAGCGTCGGCGGCAGCTGAACGTCGTCCAGTCGCCGGCCGACGGCTACACGCTGATGCTGTCGAACTCGACGCCGATCTCGATCGGCCCGTTCGCGCTCGAGAAGCAGCCCTACGACCCGCTCGCCGACTTCACCCACATCGCCTCGATCGGCTCGGCGCCGTGCGTCGTCATGGCCAACCCGGCCGCCGGCATCAACACCATCGTCGACCTCGAGAACGCGGCGCAAGCAAGGCGGGCCGGCTGCAGTTCTGGCTCCGGCGGCCCGGCCTCGATCGGCCACATCTACGGCGAGATGATGAGCGCGACGCTCGGCATCAAGATGACGCCACGTGCCCTACCGCGGCGGTGCGCCGATGACGACCGACCTGATCTCCGGCGTGATTCCGGTCGGCATCGACGTCATCACCGCCTTCGTGCCGTACTTCAAGAGCGGCCAGATCAGGCCGCTCGCGGTGACCTCGGCGCAGCGCTCGCCGCTCGCTCCCGACGTGCCGACCGTCGTCGAGACCGGCCACGCGCAGGCTGGTGCTCGACAACTTCTTCGGCCTCGACCGGCCCGGCGAAGATGCCGGCCGACCTGGTCGCGCGCCTCAACGCCGCGACCAACGAGGTGCTGGCGCAGCCCGAGATCAAGAAGCGCCTGCTCGAGCTCGGCGTGACGACCACGCCGGGCACGCCGGCCGACTTCACGACCTTCGTGCGCAACCAGGTCGACGACGCTGCAGCCGGTCGTCAAGACCGTCCGCGTCACGCTCTGATCGAGGCGAGCCGTGCCGCGCGCGATGCCACTGACCGCTCGACGCTGAACGCCTGAACGCGTCGTCGCACAAGGACTTCGTCGCCCTGCTCGACGGCACCTACGAGCATTCGCCCTGGATCGCCGAGCGCGCCTGGCGCGCGCGGCCCGTTCGCGGCGCTGGCGCAGCTGCAAGCGCGCGCTGGTCGAGGTCGTAGCGAGGCCGGTCGCGACGAGCAGCTCGCCCTGCTGCGCTCGCACCCGGAGCTGGCCGGCAAGGCGATGGTCGCGCGAGACGCTGACCGCGGAGTCGACGCCACGAGCAGGGCCGGGCCGGCCTGACCGACTGCACGCGCCGGAAGAGTTCGCGCACGATCGCAGCGCGCTGAACGCGGCGTACAACGCGAAGCTTCGGCTTCCCGTTCATCACTCGCGGTGCGCGGCCCGCGCGGCGACGGCCTGACGCAGCCGCAGATCATCGCCACCTTCGAGCGCCGCCTCGAGGACCACCCGGACTTCGAGCTCGCCGAGTGCGCTGCGCAACGTCCACCGCATCGCCGAGATCCGCCTCGACGACAAGCTTCGGCGTCGAGCCCGTGCTCGGCAACGCAGGCCTGGGACTGCGCCGAGCTGCTGGCGCGCCACACCGACCCCGGCTACGCCGAGAACGGCCAGCTCACCGTCACCTACCTGACCGACGCGCACCGGCGCCTGCGCGCGCGCAGCTGCACGCGCTGGATGCGCGAGAGTGCGGCTTCGACGAGCGTCTCGATCGACGCGGTCGGCAACGTCGTCGGCGTCTACCACGCCGCACGACGCCGGGCGCGAAGACGCCTGCTCACCGGCTCGCATTACGACACCGTGCGCAACGGCGGCAAGTACGACGGCCGGCTCGGCATCTTCGTGCCGATGGTCTGCGTGCGCGAGCTGCACCGCGCCGGCCGAGCGCCTGCCGTTCGCGCTTCGAGGTGGTCGGCCTTTGCCGAGGAGGAAGGCGCAGCGCTACAAGGCGACCTTCCTCGGCTCGGGCGCGCTGGTCGGCCAGTTCGACCCGCGCTGGCTCGAGCAGCGCGATGCCGACGGCGTGACGATGCAGCGACGGCGATGCGCGCACGCCGGCCTGCCGGCGACGCAGGCCGCGATCGCCCGGCTGAAGCGCCGGCCTGCCGACTATCTCGGCTTCGTCGAGGTCCACATCGAGCAGGGCCCGGTGCTGAACGAGCTCGGCCTGCCGCTCGGCGTCGTCACCTCGATCAACGGCGGCGTGCGCTTCGCCGGCGAAGTGACGCGGCATGGCGAGCCACGCCGGAACGACGCCGATGGACGAGCCGGCGCGACGCCGCCGCGGCCGTCGCCGAGCTCGCCGCTCTACCTCGAGAAGCGCGCCGGCGAGCGAGCCGAACCTGGTCGGCACCGATGGGCATGCTCGAGGTGCCGAACGGATCGACCAACGTCGTCCCGGGCCGCTGCCAGTTCACTCTCGACATCCGCGCCACCACGGACCCGGTGCGCGACGCCTGCGTCGACGACGTGCTCGCCGAGGCTGCAGCGCGATCTGCGAGCGTCGCGGCCTCTCGTTCCTGCATCGAGGAAACGATGCGCGCCGCCGCCGGCGCCGTGCGCGCCCGAGTGGCAGGTGCGCTGGGAGCGCGCCGTCGCCGCCGCCGGACTGCCGCGTGCACCGCATGCCGAGCGGCGCCGGCCACGACGCGATGAAGCTGGCACGAGGTGATGCCGCAGGCGATGCTGTTCGTGCGCGGCGAGAACGCCGGCATCAGCCACAACCCGCTCGAGTCGAGCGACCGCCGACGACATGCGAGCTGGCGATCGAGGCGTTCGCGCGCCTGCTCGACGATCTCGCCGCCGACCAGGAGCGCATCGCCGACGAGGCCCGTCTCCGCATGACAGCACCGCCGACGACCTCGACGCCTGGATCGACGCGCCACTTCGCCGAGGAGGTGCGCGTTCCTGCAGGCGCTGGTGCAGCGTGCCGACCGACACGCCGCCCGGCAACAACGCGCCGCACGCCGAGCGCACCGGCGACGCTGCTCGAAGGCTTCGGCTTCGCCGTCGAACGCTATCCGGTGCCCGACGCGATGCGTACGCGAGCTACGGCCTCGACATCGATCGACCAACCTGGTCGTGCGCCGCCGCTACGGCAGACGGCCCGACGATCGCCCTCAACGCGCACGGCGACGTCGTCCCGCCGGGCGAAGGCTGGACGCACGATCCCGTACGGCGGCGAGGTCGTCGACGGCAAGCTCTACGGCCGCGCCGCCGGCGGTCAGCAAGAGCGACTTCGCGACCTACACCTTCGCCGTGCGCGCGCCTCGAATCGCTGCGGCTGCCGATCTCGCACGGCGGCGGTCGAGCTGCACTTCACCTACGACGAGGAGTTCGGCGGCGAGCTCGGCCCCGGCTGGCTGCTCGAAGCATGGGCCTGATCAAGCCCGACCTGCTGATCGCCGCCGGCTTCAGCTACCAGGTCGTGACCGCGCACAACGGCTGCCTGCAGCTCGAGGTCGACGGTGCACGGCAAGATGGCGCACGCCGCGATTCCGGCGACCGGCGTCGACGCGCTGCAGGGCGCGGTCGCGATCCTGAACGCGCTCTATGCGCAGAACGACGATCTACCGCGGCGTCACGTCGAAGGTCGAGGGCATCACCCACCCGTACCTCAACGTCGGCACGCATCGAAGGCGGCACCAACACCAACGTCGTCCCGGGCAAGGTCGTGCTGAAGCTCGACCGGCGCATGATCCCCGAGGAGGATCCGGTCGAGGTCGAGGCGACGACTGCGCCGGGTGCATCGCCGAAGCCGCGGCGAGCCGGGCCGGCGTCGCGGTCGAGATCACGCCGCCTGCTGCTCGCCAGCGTGCGCTGCACGCCGCTGCCCGGCAACGCCGCGCTGGTCGCGGCGCTGCAGCGCCACGGCGAGGCGGTGTTCGGCGAGGCCGATCCCGGTCTCGGGCACGCCGCTCTACACCGACGTGCGCCTGTACGGCGAGGCCGGCATCCCGGCGGCGATCTACGGCGCCGGCCCGCGCACGGTGCTCGAGTCGAATGCCAAGCGCGCCGACGAGCACCTGAGCTGGAAGATCTGCGCCGGGCGATCAAGGTGGTCGCCCGCACCCTGTACGAGCTGCCTCGGCGGCGCCGGCGCGCGGCTGAATGAGCGGTGCGGCGCGCTACTCGGCGCGTCGCCCGTGCGTGCCCCGATGAGCGCAGCGGCTCGGGCATGATCGCCGCTCGAGCGATGTCCGTCAGTGCAGATCGAAGGACAGCTGGAGCATGAACGCCGAGTCGCCGAGGACATTGATCTGCGCCGAGAACGCACGCGTGAACTCCCAGCCGACGGCACCAACGGCACCGGGCGAGACCCCGTGATGGTTGAACGGCACCTTGTCCTCGTATGGCTCCTTGTAGCCGTAGAGGATTCCGGCGCTCAGCTGGAAGGAACAGCGCCGGCACGCTTGCGAACGGCGCCTCGAAGCGATACCCGCCATAGACGTAGGCGCTCGGTTGGCCGAACGAGTTGCGAAAGCCGGCCGCGCCGACCAGGAACCACGCCCGGTACTGGCGTTCGACGCCGAGCGAGTAGACGGCGCGGTGATCGGGGCTCGGGGCGAAATGGACCGTCAGCGGCGAGGCGTAGAAGCGCCAGTGGGCGGCGGTTTCGTCGCCGGCGGCTTCCAGCAGGCCGGCGCCAGGGAAGCCGCCGCGCAATGGCAGGTGTGCAGGAGAAGCCCGGTCAGGGCGATGGCGCGCAAGGTCATCGCCCCGATTGTCGCGGCTTCGGGCCGAGGCCGTGAGCGACCGCCACGAGCCGACGCCGGCTCAGCTCGTCGCCATGCTCGAGCGCGCGCAGGCGCTGGCGCGGCGCGCCATGGACGCCGGCCACCATCCCTTCGGCGCCCTGCTCGTCGCCGCCGACCACGAGACCGTGCTCATCGAGCAGGGCAACGTCGACAGCGTCAACCACGCCGAGGCGGTGCTCGCGCGCGACGCGGCGCGGCGCTTCTCGCCGGCCGAGCTCTGGCCGTGCACGCTCGTCACGACGGTCGAGCCGTGCGCGATGTGCGCCGGCACGCAGTACTGGGCGAACATCGGTCGCACCGTGTTCGGCATCGACGAGAAGGCGCTGCTCGCGATCACCGGCAACCACGCCGAGAACCCGACCCTCGACCTGCCGTGCCGCCAGCGTCTTCGCGCGCGGCCAGAAGGACATCAAGGTGATACGGCCCGGTGGCCGCAGACGAGCGAGGCGATCGCCGCGCTGCACCGGCGCTACTGGCGCTCGCGCGCTAGACGAGGGCAGCCGCGGCGGCGGCATCAGGCGACCGGCGAGCGGGCGTGCTCGGGTCGCACGCCCATGCCGAGCAGGCGCGCGCGAACAGGCGCTGCAGCGGCGGCATGCGCGTGACGCACGCGGATCGGCAGCGGCACCTCCAGCTTCGCCGTTGGCGCTGCCGAGCACCGGCACCAGGACGTTGTTCTGGATCGCGACCTGCATCGTCTGCGTCGCCTTGGTCGGCCAGAGGCGGCGCTGCGCGCACCGCGTCGAGGTCGTCGGCATCGGCGCCGCCGCTCGCGCAGCTTGGCGGCGAGCAGGTTCGCGGCAGCGACCGCGTCCTGGATCGCCAGGTTGATGCCGACGCCGCCGACCGGCGACATCGCGTGCGCCGCGTCGCCGATGCAGAGCAGCCCGGGCTTCGACCAGCGCGTCAGCCGGTCGACCGCGACGGTGAGCAGCTTGACGTCGTCCCACGAGCCGACGTCTCGCCGATGCGCGGCGCGAGCATCGGCAGCGGTCGCGACGACCTGCTGGCGGAAGACCTCGATGCCTGGCGGCGCAGCGCCTCGGCGCCGCCCTTGGGAATGACGAACGCGCACTGCCAATAGTCGCCGCGGTCGATGGTGACGATGAAGTGGCCCGGGCACGATCCGGCGCCAGGCCGTCGTCGTCCGTCTCGGGTCGCGGCCGACGCGAAACCAGAGCACGTCGATCGGCGCGCCGATGTCCTCGACCGCGAGGCTGCGCCGCCGCCCGCACGGTCGAGTGGCGACCGTCGCAGCCGACGGTGCAGTCGGCGCGGATCTCGAACTCGCCCTCGGCTCGACGTGCCGCGGACGCCGGCGACGCGCCCGTCGGCCTCGACCAGGCCGGTCACCTCGGCGCGCATCTGGAGCGTCGAACGCCGGCAGCTTCCTCGCCTCGCCGGCGAGGAAGTCGAGGAACTCCCACTGCGGCATGAGGGCGATGAAGCGCGTAGCGCGTCGGCAGGCCAGCGGAAGTCGCCGAGCTGGACCCGCTCCTGGCCGAACCAGCCGCCGAGGACTGCGAGGCGCCGGTGCGGCCGGCGCAGGAACGCGTCGAGCAGGCCGAGCTCGTCCATGATGCGCAGCGTCGAGGGATGGACCGTGTCGCCGCGAAAGTCGCGCAGGAAGTCGGCGTGCTTCTCGAGCACGATGGTCCGGACGCCGGCGCGGGCGAGCAGGTAGCCGAGCATCATGCCGGCCGGGCCGCCGCCGGCGATGCAGCACTGCGTCGTCGTGCCGATCGCGGCCTGGCTGGAGTCGGGGGCGAGGGCCGTGGCCATGGCTGCTCCTGGCGCTTCGCTCAAGCGCCGCGGAAGCGGCCCAGAAACGCAAGCAGCGCCTGCCAGTGCGTCTCGGCGCCGGTCGGGCTCGCGTCCGCGCGCAGGGTCGACGAGCCGTGGGTCGACTTCACCTTGGCGCTGAACTGGCGCTTGTCGCTCGTCTTCACCGCCTTCAGGATCGCCGCCGAGCGCGCGATCTCCTCGGCGCTCGAGGCCTGGTCGATCCAGACCGGAACGCTGACCTTCGCGGCGGCGCTGCGCACGGTCTGCTTGCCGGCCAGGTATTCGCCGGGCGAGAAGGCGACGATGGCGCTGACGTCGCCCGGGTGCGCCGCGGCGAGAACGAACACCAGCGCCGCCGAGTAGCTCGAGCCCCAGACGACGACCGGAGCGCTCCTGGCCTCGGCCTTCGCCCAGGCGAGCGCGGCGACCAGATCGGGCAGCGCTTCGTCGTAGGTCGCGACGCGGCCGAGCTCGGCGGCGGTGCGGTTGGTGCCGCCGAACGCGCCGTCGCCCGAGCGCTGGTCGATCGCCAGCACGGTGAAGCCGGCCTCGACCAGGCGCGGCGCGATCGGCGCGTACTCGGCGCTGCTCGATTCGGCCTGGTGGAAGGCGACGATCAGCGGCGGCTTCGCCCCGGCGGCGCGCCAGACCTGGCCGTACACCGCGACGCCGTCGGCGGCATGCAGCACGACCGGATCGGCGCCTGCGGCATGGGCAGCGTTCGCAGCAGCGAGGACGAGCGACGCGGCGAGAACGAGGGCGATCCGGGTCATGGCCACGCGATGAAAGCGGCGAGACCCGCGATTAAGCCAGATCGCGCGCGCCGCTCACGCCGCGCGCCCGAGCGGCCTGCTGAGATAGCGCGAGCCGGCGAGGACGAAGCGCCACGGCAACTCGCGCGACTTGCTGATGCCGATGCGAACGCCGCTCGCCACGGCGCAGGTCGGCATCAGCTGCGCGGCACCATGCGAAAGGGCTTGCGGTCGAGTCGCAGGCCGTTGTGCGCGCCGGTCACGCCGAGCGCCTGGCAGAGCCGACCGGGGCCCGAGCAAAGGAGGCGCAGATCGTCGACGCCGCGCCGCTCGCGCATGCGCTCGATGCCCCGGGTCGGCTCGAGCGCGCGGATCAGCACCCCGGCGCCGTGCCCGGGCGGCGCGCAGACGAAGTTGAGGCACCAGTGCAGGCCGTACGAGCGGTAGACGTAGGTCCGCCCAGGCGGCCTGAACATCACGGCGTTGCGCGCCGTGCAGCGGCCGAAGCTGTGCGACGCCGGATCGAGCTGGTCGTAGGCCTCGGTCTCGACGATCGTGCCGCCGACGCCGTCGACGCCACACGCTGGCGCCGATGAGCGCCTGCGCGACCGCGAGCGAGAGGCGCGGAGAAGTCGATCCTCATCGGCCGAAGAATACGGGCGCGCGTCGATAGAATCCGCGCCTCCATCGCCGCCGCCACCGTGTCCGATCGCCGCAAGGTCCTGCCCCAGTACGTGCTGCCCAAGCGCGGCCTGACGGCGTTCGCCGGCCGCGTCGCCTCGCGCGAGCGCGGCGCGACGACGACCGCGACTGGTGCGCTGGTTCGTCCGCAAGTACGGCGTCGACATGAGCGAAGCCGCGGTGAGCCGACATCGCCGCCTATCGCAGCTTCAACGACTTCTTCACGCGCGCACTCAAGCGAAGGCGCGCGACCGATCGCCGACGCCGACCTGATCTGCCCGGTCGACGGCACGATCAGCCAGTTCGGCCGGATCGAGCACGACCAGATCCTGCAGGCCAAGGGCCACCGCTACTCGACCACCGCGCTGGTCGGCGGCGACCACGCGCTCGCCGCGCGCTTCCACGACGGCAGCTTCGCGACGCTGCTACCTGAGCCCGAAGGACTACCACCGCATCCACATGCCGTGCGACGGCGTGCTGCGGCGGATGATCCACGTCCCGGCGCGCTGTTCTCGGTCAATCCGACGACGGCGCGCGGCGTGCCGGGCCTGTTCGCGCGCAACGAGCGCGTCGTCTGCGTCTTCGAGTCGCCGAACGGCCGAGCTTCGTCCTCACCCTCGTCGGCGCGACCATCGTCGGCAGCATGGCGACCGTGTGGCACGGCGCGGTGCGACCTGCCGCGCGTGCGGCGCGATGCGCGAATGGCACTACGCCGACGGCGCGGTCGCGCTGAAGAAGGGCGACGAGATGGGCCGCTTCATGCTCGGCTCGACGCGTCGTCCTGCTCTTCCCCGAAGACGCGACCTGGGCTTCAGCCCGGCGTGGGCATCCGGGCGGCCGGTGCGCCTCGGCGAGCCGATGGCCGACGCTCGGCGGCGCCCGGTACGGCCGCGCGTGCGCGCCGTCTTCGTCGACGCCAACGCCGCCCTGCGCGGCGCTCGCCGAAGCGATCGGGCCGGCCGCCCTGCCGCCGCTCGAGCTCGCCTTCGGCGACGCCGACATCACGCCCGCTGCGCTGCCCGCCGCGCTCGCCGGCGCGCCGATCGCGGTCATCGACCACACCGCCCTGCCGATCGAGGTCGCGACGCGCTGCCAGGGGCCTGCGCCACGTCGTCTTCCTCGGCACCGGCGCGCGCAGCTACATGGATCCGGAAGCGCTCGCGGCGATCGGCATCACGGTGCACCTGATCAAGGGCTACGGCGACACCGCGGTCGCCGAGTGCGCGATCGGCCTGCTGTTCGACGGCCGCGCGCAGCTTCGCGGCGATGGACCGGGCGATGCGCGAAGGCCGCTGGCTGCGCAGCGAAGGATGCAGCTCGGCGGCAAGACGCTCGGCCTGATCGGCTACGGCGGCATCGCCGCCGAGGTCGCGCGCGATGGCGCGTCGCCATCGGCATGAAGGTCGTCGCCTGGAACCGCACGGCCGAAGGCGGGCGTCGCCGGCGTCGAGTTCGTCGCCATCGAGCGCCTGCTCGCCGAGAGCGACGCGGTCTCGCTGCACCTGCTGCTCACCGACGAGACGCGCGGCTTCCTCTCGGCGACGCGGATCGCCTCGATGCGGCGCGGCGCCCTGCTCGTCAACACCGCGCGCGGCGCGCTCGTCGACGAGGCGGCGATGGTCGAGGCGCTGCGCTCGGGGCAGCTCGGCACGCCGGTCTCGACGTGTTCGCGGTCGAGCCGCTGCCCGCGGGCCACGTGCTGACGACCTTGGCCAACGTGACGCTCTCCGGCGCACTCGGGCTTTCGCACGCCCGGAGGCCAACACCAGCGGCTGATCGAGGCCGCGTTCGGGCATTGCTGCGCGCATCGTGGCGGGGTCAGGCTGAGGACGGAGCGGAGCGTTTGTGGAGCGTCTGCGTGCGGACCCACTGCTGACATAGCACCGGATGGATCGGACAGCCGCAAAGCGGTCGTTCAATGCGAACTCCAGCGGCTTCATCACCAGGTGCGTGGTGCTGCTGCGCCGGCGACGCCTTCAGCTTGAGCACGACTGCCTCCGACAGCGCTGCACTGGACTCGCGCTCCCGTGCAACGCCGGCGCACGATAGTAGCGGCATAGCTCTCCAGCGACTTGCGCTCATCGGCTCCGCAGCGCACGCCCGCACGCCTCTTCTGCTTGGCATCGACCCGCGACAGAGCGCGCCGCACGCATCGACAACGTCGACTGGCGATACTGGTCGGTACATACTCGTCCGGATGACGCCGCCGGACGCGCACCCGGCACGATGGCGCTTTAACCGCTGCGCGAGGGAGGTCGATCATGCAAACCGTTCCATCCGATCCTGCCTACGAGAGGCGCCTCTCGAGGCTGCTGCTCGATGTGCTGATCCGGGCTGGCCTGATCCTGGTGCTGGTGATGCTGTGCTACCGGATCTTCTCGCCCTTCCTCGTGCTGATGGTCTGGGCGCTGATCCTGGCGATCACGCTATATCCGTTGCACCAGGCGCTGGCCACGAGGATGGGCGGGCGGCAGGGCTGGGCGGCGACGCTGATAACCGCTGCTCGGCGTCGCGCTGATCGTCGCGCCCACGGCCGTGCTGCTGAGTTCGATGGGCGACTCGGCACATCGCCTGATCGAGGAAGTACAGCAGAACACGCTGCAGATTCCGCCGCCCAGCGCCGGGTGTCGCCGAATGGCCGGTGGTCGGGACGAAGATCCAGCGCCTACTGGCAACTGGCGCACGACAACCCGCCTGCGCTGGTCAAGAGCCTGCAGCCGAAGATCGGTGAACTGGCCAAGGTCGCGCTGGCGATGGTGGCCAGCATCGGCGGCGGCATCCTCGCGTTCGTCGCGGCGTTCATCATCGCCGGCATCATCATGGCCTTCGGCGAGGCCGGCGATCGACGCCAGCCGGGCGATCTTCGCGCGCGTCGTCGGCGTCGAACGCGGCGACGAGTTCACCACGCTGTCGGTGGCGACGATCCGCGCCGTCGCCCAGGGCGTGATCGGCATCGCCTTCATCCAGGCCATTCTTGTCGGCCTGAGCCCTGCTCGTCGCCGGCGTGCCGCTGGCCGGCGTGCTGGCGGTCGTGGTGCTCGTGCTTGGCATCGCGCAGGTGCCGGCGCTGATCGTCACGCTGCCGGCGATCGCCTACCTCTGGATGAGCGGCGGCTACGGCACCGGCGAGGCGGTGCTGTACTCGGTGGTGCTGTTTGTCGCCGGCATGGCCGACAACGTGCTCAAGCCGCTGATGCTCGGCCGCGGTGTCGATGCGCCGATGCCGGTGATCCTGCTCGGCGCGCTCGGCGGCATGGCCGCGGCCGGCATTCTCGGCCTGTTCGTCGGTGCAGTAGCTGCTCGCGCTGGGCTATCAGATCTTCATGGCCTGGGTGGCGGCCAACCCCGAGGTGAAACCGTCGGCGGTTGGCAGCGGCCCGATCGCCGCCGACTGAATACCTGCGCTCCGATGGCGACCGGGCGCGGGCTGGTGCGTATGGCGGTGCCCGCGGCCGTGGTGTTGCTCGGCGGGTGCACGACACTCGGGCCGGACTTCAGCGCACCGCAGGTGCCCTGGCTGCAGGGCTGGTCCGGCGGCGCGTGGCGCAAGCTGGCCGAAGAAGCGCCGCGCAGAGCTCAGCCCCGCGACGACGAATGGTGGCGCCAGTTCGAGGACCCGGTGCTCGACCAGCTGGTGGCCGAGGCGCAGCGGCTGAACCCGGGAGTGCGTACCGCCGGCCTGCGCATCATGGAGGCGCGGGCCCAGCTCGGCATCGCCGGCAGCGGGCTGTATCCGCAACTGCAACAGGTCAACGCAGATGCGTTGCGCGCCGGCAATCGCGGCAGCGACGGCCACAGTACCGCGTTCTGGTCCGGCAGCCTGGCTTTCGACCTCGCCTGGGAGCTGGACTTCTGGGGCAAGTTCAAGCGTGGCATCGAGTCGGCCGATGCCGCCTACTTCGCCAGCATCGCGCAATACGACGACATGCAGGTGCTGGTCGCGGCGCAGGCGGCGAGCCTGTACGCGACGATCCGCACCACCGAGCTGCGGCTGCGCATCGCCAACGAGAACGCCGCGATCCAGCAGCGCAGCCTGGAGATCACCGAAAGGCTGTTTCGCAGCGGCAACGAATCCGAGCTCGACGTGCAGCAGGCGCGTTCGCAATACCTCGGCACGCTGGCGACGATCCCCGATATCGAGAAGCAGCCTGCGCCAGACGCGCAACGCGCTGTGCGTGCTGCTCGCCCGGCCGCCCGATGCACTGCCCGAGCTGCAGGGTGGGGCGCAAAGATTCCCGAGGCGCGACTCGAGGCGATCGTCGACATACCGGCCGAGCTGCTGCGGCGCCGGCCCGACGTGCGCGCCGCCGAGATGCAGCTGGCCGCGCAGTCGGCGCAGATCGGCATCAGCGAAGCGGCGTTGTATCCGTCGATCGCGCTCGCGCGGGGTCGGTGGGCCTGTCGGCGACCAGCATCGCCTCGCCCAGCACCACGCTGAGCTGGGCACTCGGCCCGGCGCTGGTGTGGAACGTGTTCGACCACGGCCTGCTGAAGAACCAGGTGCTGGTGCAGGACGCGCGCTTCCAGCAGTTGTACGAGCAGTACCAGGACGTGGTGCTGCGCGCCGCACGCGAGCTCGACGATGCGGCCAGCGGCTTCGCCTACACCCGCGCGCAGGTCGGCATCCTGCGCGAAACGGTGCAGGCGGCAAGGCGCTCGCTCGACATCGCGACGGTCCAGTACCGCGAAGGGCTGGTCGACTTCCAGCGCGTGCTCGATTCGCAGCGGGCACTGTTCAGTGCGCAGGAAAGCCTGGTCGCCAGCCAGGGCGGCGTGGTTCAGTACCTGATCGCGGTCTACAAGGCGATGGGTGGCGGCTGGCAGGCCGGCCGCTCGCGGCCGGTGATCGACGACGCCACGCAAGCCACGATGAGCGGGCGCAGCGACTGGAAATCGCTGCTGCAGGCTCCCTGCCGCCGCCTTCGGCGGAGGTTCCACCGTCCAGCACGAGCGACTCACGCATGAGCCAGGGCCCTGCCGTTCCGCCCGACGAACCCGCACCGAACGCGGGCCCCACCCCGGTGGCGCCCCGGCGGCGCGCCACGCCCGCACCCGCGGGCCGCGGCACCCGCGCCGGCGCCCTGGTCATCGCCGTGCTGATCGTCGCCAGCCTCGTGCTGTACTTCGTCGGCGACCGGCTCACGCCGAGCACCTCGCAGGCCCGTGTGCAGGCCTTCGTCGTGCCGGTGGCGGCCGAAGTCGCCGGCAAGGTGCTGGCCGTGCACATCCGCAACAACGACGAGGTGAAGCCGGGCCAGCCGCTGTTCGACATCGACCCTCAGCCGTATCGCATTGCGCTGGTGCGCTCGCGCGCCGACCTCGAATCGGTGCGCAGTTCGGTCAAAGGGCTCGGTGGCCGGCGTCGAGGCGGCGCGGGCCTCGCTGGCGGTGTCCGAGGCCAGCCGCGACATGGCCGAACGCGACGCCAGCCGGCTGGAAAAGCTGTACGACGAGGATCCTGGCGCGATCTCGGTGCGCCGCCTCGAGATCGCCCAGGCCACGCGTGACGAGGCGCGCAGCAAGGTGAGCCGCGCCCGCGCCGACCTGCGCAAGGCGCAGGAGGCTGCGGGCGAAGCGGGCGACGACAACGCGCAGCTGCGCAGCGCGGTGGCGGCGGTCGAGAAGGCCGAACTCGACCTGGCGCGCACGCACATCGTTGCGCCCGCGCGCGGCGTGGTCACCGACCTGCGCACCGACGTCGGCCAGTTTGCGCAGCCCGGCGCGCCGGTGATGACGCTGATCGCGATGCACGACCTGTGGATCAGCGCCGACCTGACCGAGAACAACATCGGCCACGTCGAACCCCGGCGATCCGGTGGCGATCGTGCTCGATGCGATGCCCGGCGAGGTGCTGAAGGGCGCGTGCGCAGCATCGGCGGCGGCGTCGGCAGCGGCCAGTCGACGCCGCCGGGCTCGCTGCCGGTGGTGCAGAACAACCGCGACTGGCTGCGCCAGGCGCAGCGAATTCCGGTGGCGGTGGAGTTCGATGCCGACGTGCTGCCGCGCCTGAAGGCGGTGCGCATCGGCGGCCAGGCCGATGTGCTGGTCTACACCGGCGACCACCCGCTGATGAACCCGCTGGCCGCGTTGTACATGCGCGTCGATCAGCTGGGTCAGCTACCTGTACTGAGCAGCGACATGACGCGCGGCGACAAGGCGGCCCTGCGGCTGACGATCGGCCTGGGCCTGGCCGTGTTCGTGGCCTACGGCCTGGGGCTGCAGGCGCCCTTTGTCGTCTGCATCATGGCGTTGCTGGTGCTGTGCAAGCCCGGACCGCCGCTGCCGATGGTCAAGTCGGCTCGTGATCGCGGGCGTGTTCGCCGCGCTGGTCGCTGCCGGCGTGCTGATGGTGCCGCTGCTCGAGAACTACGCTGCCGCCGGCGTGCTGCTGACGGCGGTGCTGCTGTTCGGGCTGTTCTACCTCGGGGCAGCTGCGCGCCAACCCGTTGACCACGGTGCTGGTGCTGGCCTTCACGCTGATCCCGGTGGCTGGCGTTCAGGAGCAGGCGCTGATCGGCGTGCTCGCCTTGACGCTGGCGGTCGGCGTGCTCGTCGGCGCCGCGGTCAGTGCGGCGTCGAACGCCATCTTCTCCCGATCCGCCGGCGCCTTCAGGCCGGGCGGCGCCAGCCGCGCGCGCCCGATCGCGAGGCGCGCGCTGGGTCGCCTGGCGCGGCACGCTGATCGTGATGCCGGTATTCGTGCTCGCGCTGACCAACCCGTCGTTCTACCTGGCGGCGATCATGAAGACGGTGGCGTTGGGCCAGCAGGCCGGCGAGACCGACGCCCGCCACTGCCGGGCGCGAGCTCGTCGGCTCGACGCTGATGGGCGCGCTGATCGCGCTCGGCGGTCTGGCTCGGCCTGTCGCTGTGGCCGAGCCTGTGGATGCTGATGCTGTGGATGATGGCCGCCGCGCTGTGGGCCGGATCGGCGCTGTTCGGAGCGCGGCGCACGGGCTTCCGGCCATCGTTCTGGAGCAACGCGCTGATCACGTCGCTGATCCTGCTCGGCCCGGCGATCGAGGACAGCGCCAGCGGCAAGAGCGTGCTCGCAGGTGCGGTGATGCGCGTCAGCCTGTTCGTCGGCGTGGCGCTCTATGCCTGGGCGACCGTCTGGGCCCTGGAGCGCTGGCGCGCCCGGCGGCCGCGCGCGGCCGGCGTCGATGTCCTGTTCGGAGGAGAGCCCATGACCTTCATGAACTTCCTGATCGGCCTGCCGGCGATGCTGCTGTGCCTGATCGTGCAGACGGCGGTGGCCTTCTGGTGTGTGCGCTACTACGTGCGCCATTCGTCGCAAGTCGGCAGCGGACAGGGCTTCCCGGCCGGCATGCGACCGCTGATCGTCGCCACGCTGGTGCTGCTGGTCGGCAACCTGGTGCAGATCATGCTGTGGGGCGCTCTGTTTCTGTGGCTCGGCGAGTTCGAGCAGGCCTACGACGCGATCTATCACTCGGCGGTGAACTTCAGCTCCGCTCGGCTACGGCGACATCGTCATGAGCCGCGAGCGCAGGCTGCTCGGCCCGCTCGAGGCGGTGAACGGCGTGCTGATGCTCGGCATGAGCGCGGCAACGCTGATGGCGATCGTGCAGCACATGATCAAGCTGCTCAGCGAGGTCCGGCCGAACGAGGGTCCTGGCGGCCGGCCATGAGGAACCGCTCAGCCAAGACGGGTCGTCGCCCAGCCGATCCATGCCCGTCAGGACGATGGATTGAACACGATGGACTGCGCTTCCTGAGGCTGGGGCCTCCGTGCTGCCGCACTGCTGGTACGCCATGCCACCGTCGTCACGGGAACGCAGTTTGACGACACGGTGGGCAGCGGATGGTTCGATGATCTTCAGTTGGCCGTCGCAGTTCGGGCAGTGCTCGAGGTCTCGTTCGAAGACCGCTACGGCAGCCGCGCCAACTCGCCCCGGGCGGTGATGTGCACCGTCGGTCTCCCGGGTGGCTCCGTGTTCCAACCTTCTGGTGGCTACCGCTTCGAACTCCGCGACGTGAGACGGTCAGGGGCAGACATCCTGAAGCTGCCCGTGGCCAGCGACGGCTCCTGGGCCGACAGAAGTCGCTTGGACTGACGGCCAGGCGACCCTAAGGCGCGGTCGTCGGCGCTCGAGGTTGAATCGGTCAGCTCTGCCTACGACTCCGCCGGCTCGATCGGCTGGCGCGCGCTCGCGCACCGTGAGCCAGGCGCCTGCTGCGCCGCAGACCGCGATCAACAGCATGCCGAACAGCGCGAAGCCGTGTCCGGCACGTGGGAGAACATGAGCCAGCCGCCGAGCATGGCGAAGCCGATCTGCGCGTAGAGATAGGGCGTCAGCGTGGACGCGGGTGCGCGCTGGTAGGCGAGGATCAGGAAGAAGTGCCCGACCGTGCCCATGAAGCCCATCAGGCACAGCAGCGCCCACCAATGCCATCCGGGCAACGTCGTCCAGGCGAAGGGCAGCGCGATCGTCGCGATCAGGGTTCCGACCCAGCCGGTGTAGAAGTGCATCGTCAGCGGCTTCTCGGTCTGCGCCAGCCGGCTGGTCAGCACCTGGAACCACGCGTTCGAGATCACCAGCCCGAGCGGCAGCAGGATCGCCCAGCTGAAGACGGTGCCGCCCGGCCGCAGGATGACCAGCGTGCCGACGAAGCCGCCCGCGACCAGTGCCCAGCGCAGACGGCGACACCTCTTCCTTGAGCGTCGTGGCGGCGAGCAGAGTGACCGCCAGGGGCGCGATCAGGACCACCGAGGTGAACTCGGCCAGCGGCATGTAGCGCAGGCTGAAGAAAGCGAGCGCTGCTCGACACCAGCAGCAAGGCTGCCGCGCAGCAGCTGATATCGCGGGATGCTCGGTTCGCAGCACCGCGATGCCGTAGCGCGGCAGCAGCACCAGCGTCGTCGCCACCGCCTGGAAGGCGTAGCGGAACCAGACGCGCCATCAGGATCGGCACCGCCCACGGTCGACAGCTTGGTGGCGGTATCGAGCGTCGCGAAGCGGGCGACGCGACAGGATGACGAGGCCGATGCCGGCCAGGATTCGTTCGGCTGCGCGATCGCGCGTGCGCTTGGCCGGCGTCGCGTCGCCGCCGCTCTCGGGACCGTTTGCGCTTGACCGTTCCAGGCGAGATGTCCTTGGGTTCACGGCGCAAGTGCGCCCTGCCCCGGAGTGTGCCCGACGGCTCGCGAACTCACACCCGTTGCAGATGAGAATGATTTTGTATTAACCTATCGATTAAGAATCGCCTGATCGAGGGCTCGATCAACGGCTGACACCGAGTCGGCGGCCTCGCGCCGGCCGACGCAACCGAGGGAACTGCATCGATGGCCCCGCTGAATCAGCGTCATTTCGTCCTGCTCGCCGCATTCGGCGCCGCTTGTTCGGGCCCCGCCTACTGCGCGCGACCCGGCGGCCTTGGCGGGCGCGCGACCCCCGCGGCGCTGGAAGCGCCTGCCGCCCGTGAACATCACGGGAGTCGCGCCGAGCCCCGACTACCGGCCGCACCGAATCAGCGACGTTCACCAAGACCGAGACGCCGCTGAAGGAGATCCCGGCGTCGGTCACCATCGTTCCGGCGCAGCTGATGAGGGACCAGGCGATGCAAAGCCTGGCCGACGTGATCCGCTACGTACCGGGCGCGCTCGCCCATCAGGGCGAAGGCAATCGCGACGAATTCATCCTGCGCGGCATCGGCAGCGTCGGCCAACCTGTACGTCGACGGGATCCGGACGATGCCCAGGTCTTCCGCGATCTCTACAACCTCGACCGGGTCGAGGTTCTAAGAGCGCAGCGGGAATGATTTTCGGGCGCGGTGCCGGTGGCGTAGCTGAACCGCGTGACGAAGAAGCCGCGATTCGAGCACGTCGGCGAGGCCTCGTTGACTCTGGGCATGCATGACCAGGTGCGCGCCACCGCCGATGTCGGCGGCGCGAGCGATGAGATGCTCGCCTGGCGGCTGAATGCGATGGGCGAGAAAGTCGCGCAGCTTTCGCGACGGTGTCGCAGGCTCGAGCGTTACGCCTTCAACCCGACGCTCACCTGGCGCGCAGGACCTGTCGCGGCACTTGACCGTGGAGCTACGAGCATCTTCGCGACGAGCGGACCGCCGACCGCGGCTTTCCTTCGTTCAACGGCCGCCCGCTCGAAGCCGATCCGAGCACGTTTTCGGCAATGCCGAACAGAGCAATGCGCATTCGTACGTCGACGGCGCCTACGCGATCCTGGATCACAGCTTCAGGCGCAGTCCAGCTGAGGACACTCGCCACGCGTGACGCACTATGACAAGTACTACCAGAACGTGTTCCGGCGACGACGGTACCGGTCAGTGCGGCCGACTTCATGGTGACGCTCAACGCCTACAACAATGCCAACCGGCGGAGCCAACACGTTCAGCCAGACCGACCTGACCGGCACGGAACCATCGGCGACATGGAGCACACCTGGCTGGCAGGGATCGAGCTCGGACATCAGGACAGCACCAACAAGCGCAACACCGCGGCTTCTTCGGCGCGGCGCCGGGGACGACGAGCGTCACCGTCCCGGTGAGCGATCCGATCGCCGTGGCCACTGCCTTTCGGGCCAACGGCACCGATGCCGACAACAACGTCAAGGCAGACATCGCCGCGATCTACGTCCAGGACCAGATCGCGCTGACCCCGAATGGAAGTTGCTCGCCGGTCTGCGCTACGACTACTTCAAGACCACGTTCGACGATCGCAGGACGACCCTGACGCCGGCGACGACACCGAGCGCGGCAACCGATCTCGCGCGCACCGACAAGGAGTTCAGCCCGAGCGCTGGGTCTCATCTGGTCACCGACCTCGACGGCGACGTACTACCTCAGCTACAGCTACTCCTTCCTGCCGTCGGCGGAAACGCTGGGCCTGACTGTCCTGGACCCCAAGACCGGCCTGAGCACCGCCGATTCTCGCACCCGAGAGCGCAAAGAACTACGAGATCGGCGCGCACTGGGATCTGTCGCCGGTGCTCACGCTCTCGGCGGCGATCTTCCGCCTCGATCGCAACAACGTGCCGCAACGCCGACGGCAACGGCGGCTTCGTGCAGACCGGCCAGCAGCGCACAGGGGCGTCGAGCTCGGCCTGCAGGGCGAACGTCCTGCCGCACTGGCAGGTCTTCGGAGCGGCTATGCCTATCTGGACTCGCGCATCACGGAGGCGACGGCCGCCGCCGGCACGCTCGAGCCACCACCCCAGCTGGTGCCGAGGAACACCGTGTCGCTGTGGAACCGATTCGACATCGGCAGCGGATTCGGCGCCGGCTTGGGGCTGATCTACCAGGATTCGTCGTATCCCAACGCCGACAACGCGGTCGTGCTCCATCGTTCACCCGGACCGATGTCGCCCTGTACTACGTGTTCCCGGACCGAAAGACGCGCATCGCGCTCAACGTCGAGAACCTGTTCGACAAGAAGTACTTTCCGAGCCGCCGATGCGAACAACAACATCACCGTCGGCAGCACGCGCAACGCTCGCTTGACGCTCAACGCGACGTTCTGAGGCCAGGATTGGCTGATCGGCCGCGGCTGCGGATAAGCTCGCTCGTCGAGTGCCTGCGGCGGCGGCGCCATCGAGGCCTCGGCGGCTCGTCGGCAAGGGTGGCACATGCTGGTCTTCACCAACCGTATCGTTCTCTCCGGGCACGCCGACGAATCGGCTTTCAGCGCCAAGTTCGTCCCGGGCAGCGACGCGCTGGCGATGGCCGACGTGACTCGCGCCGGTTCTCCGCATTGGTCGCTGACCAACGTGACGCCGGCCGTCAGCGACGCCGCCGCCGAGGCCGCACTGGTCACGGTCTTCGAAGGCGACCGACCGGTCCTGGTCCACCTCCACGGCAACAGCATGGCGCCCGGCCAGTGCTTCGAGCGCTGCGCACGCTTCGAGGAGGTCTTCGACGTCGCGGTGGTCGGCTTCTCATGGCCCTCCGAAGGCCTGCTGCCGTCGGGCAACCACAGGAAAGGCGTGACCGGGGCGCGCGCCGAGCCGAGGATCGATGGACGCTGGCCTCGGTGACATCGACCAACTTCGACGCCAGGACTCGGTGGCGTCGGCTGACGTCATCGCCCGCTACCACCAGTCCAAGCGCAACGGCAAGAGCGCGGTCGCGGCGCTGGCCCGTTTCCTGGAACGGGTCGGCACCGCGCACGCGTGCGCGCGCACGCCCCAGCCGTTCTCGATCGCAGCGCACAGCCTCGGCGTTCATTGCCTGCAGATGCTGCTCGAGGCAGGCCTCGGCCCTCGCCTGCCGGAGGCGCGCAACATTGCCTTGCTGGCCGGCTGCGTGCCCACCGGAACCATGCGCGTTGGATTTCAAGCTGCCGCGCAGCGAGCGCGCTGATCGTCACGACCAACATCTCCGACTGGATTCTGCTCGGCGCCTTGTGGGCCGACAAGTTCCAGGCCAAGGTGGGGGCCTCGGTCCCCGTGCCGCCGCTCGTCGTCGACCACGAAGACCCGCTACGTCGACTTTTCGCGACGCAGTTTCGGCGAGCACGAATACTTCATCGCCGAGCAGGACAAGACCCTGGACCCGGACCTGCTCGCCGTCTTCAAGCGCGTCTTCGCCTCGGCCGACGACATCCCCGCCGGCGATGACCCTGTGCGCCGTCTATCGCGGCTGCTGCGACGCCGGTCCGCTGGTTTGCCTGACCTGAACCGCTCGGCGCTCTGCCTGCAGCGGCCGGGACCGCATCAGTCGAGCTTCCACCGGTTGCCCTCGACCTTGACGACCACGCGCGCACGCTGGTCGAGGCCGAGGTGGTCGTTCTTCGACATGCTGACGACGCCGTTCGAGACGTGCAGATCGCGGATGCCCTCGAGCGCCTCGCGCAGGGCGACCCGGAACTCCGCGCGTTCCCGGTGCGCGCCTTCTTCAGCGCGACCGGAATCGCCTGGTTCAGCTCGAGCCAGGCGTCCCAGGTGTACGAGCCGAACGCCGAGACCGAGCCGGCGCCGTGAACCGCCTCGTAGCGGCTGCACGTAGTCGAGCGCCGCAGCCTTGGCCGGGTGGTCGGCCGGCAGCGCGGCGGCGACGACGACCGGGCTGGTCGGAACGAACGTGCCCTCGATGTCCTTGCCGCCGACGCGCAGGAAGTCGTTGTTGGCGACGCCGTGGTTGAAGTAGATCGCTGCCCTTGTAGCCGCGCTCGACCAGCGCTTCGCGCCGGCAGCACGGCGGGCGTCCCCGAAGCGCCGATCACGACCATGTCGGGGTTGGCCGCGATGAGCTTGAGCACCTGCGCCGGTGACGCTGGTGTCGCGCGGCGCGAAGCGCTCGCTGGCGACTATTCTGATCGTCCTCGCGACTCGGCGAACTTGTCGAACTCGGCGTAGAACGCCTCGCCGAGTGCGTCGTTGAAGCCGATGTAGGCCATCGTCTTCATGCCGCGCTTGGCGGCGTGCTCGAGGATCGCCAGCAACCATCATCGGTGTCGGTCTGCGGCGTCTTGAACGACCCACGCCTTCTTGGCGCTCATCGGCTCGATGATGCCGTGCCGACGAGGCGAGCGAGATCACCGGTGTCTCGCCGTCGGCGACGACGCGTCGATCATCGCCAGCGTGTTCGGCGTCGTCGTCGAGCCGATGATCGCGTCGACCTTGTTCTCGCTGATGAGCTTTCGGTGTTGACGACCGCGGCGCTCGAGTCGCTGGCGTCGTCGAGCACGATGTACTCGATCGACTGGCCGGCCGACTGTCTTCGGCAGCAGCGCGATCGTGTTCTTCTCGGGGATGCCGAGCGAGCCGGCCGGACCGGTCGTCGACAGCGGTGACGCCGATCTTGACCTGGGCCGGCGCCGCCAGCGGCGGGACGGCGAGAGAGCGAGGGCAAGTACACGGGCGGCCGAGCGAGGGCAGTTCATGAGGAAGTCTCCGGAGTCGTTGTCGTGAATGTCGGCGGCGGGTCGAGCACCGCCATCAGGCGCACATGGCCGCAAGGCGCGCCCGGCGCGCGCGCACCGCCGGCGCCGCCAGGCGGTAGTTCGGGAAGCGCGCCAGGAAGCGGCCGATCGCGACCCGCCCTTCGAGCCGGGCCAGACCCATGCCGACGCACTGATGGATCCCCGAGCCGAAGGCGACGTGGCGGTTCGGCGTGCGGCCGACGTCGAGGCGGTCGGCCTCGGCGAACTGCTCGGGATCGCGGTTGGCCGACGCCGATGCCGAGCGTCACCTGCGTCCGCGGCGCGGATGACGACGCCGCCGATCTCGGCCGGCGCCGGTCGTGATCCGGTTGCCGAGCTGGTTCGAGCTCTCGAAGCGCAGGAACTCCTCGACCGCCGAGCCGGACCAGCTCGGGTCTGGCGAGCAATCGCGCCTTCTCGTCGGGCCAGTCGAGCAGGCACGGCGAGGCCGTTGCCGATCAGGTTGGTCGTCGTCTCGTGGCCGGCGTTGAGCAGGAAGATGCAGTTGTGCAGCAGCTCGGCGCTGGCCAGCTGCTCGCCGCCCTCGCCTTCGATCAGCCGCGTCAGCACGTCGACCTCGGGATCGCCGGGCTCGCGCGCGCCGGCGCGCGACCAGGCCTTCGAGATAGACCAGGAACTCGCGCACGGCGCGGTTGCCGCGCGTCGAGCTGCTCGGCCGTGAGCGTCGGCTCGAGCGCGCCGAGGATGGCGAGCGACCAGTCGCGCAGCGGCGCGCGCTCCTGGCTCGGCACGCCGAGCAGGTTGCCGATGATCTCGACCGGGATCGCGCTCGCGAAGCCGGCGATCAGGTCGACCTCGGCGTCGCGGCCGCGCGCCTCCATGACGATCGAGCAGGCCGTCGACGCGCTCGATCAGGCGCCGCTCCATCGCCGCGATGTGCGCGCGGCGTCAGCGCCCCGGCGATCAGGCGGCGAACGCGCGTGTGCAGCGGCGGATCGTTGAAGACCAGGCTGGTCGTGTGATGCTCGAGCAGCGGCGAGGTGCCGTACTTCGGCCCGAACTCCTCGTGCTTGTCGGAGCTGAAAGTCGCCGTGTCCTTGTAGACGGCGACGACGTCGGCGTAGCGGCTCAGGAAGACGCTGCCGTCGGCCATGCGCTTGACCGGCGCGTGCTCGCGCAAGGCGCGGTAGGTCGGGAACGGATCGTCGTAGAAGCTGGCCGGAAGGCGCTTCAGGTCGAAGTCGTCGGCGAGGGCGCGATCGATCGGGCACGGCGCCAAGTCTACGGGCAGCCTGGCGCGGTGAACGTGTCCGGAACCGACCAGCGTGCACCTGCCGACGGCGCTACGCTGGCACCCGGGAAAGCAACTCAAGGAGCAGGCATGGCATCGATCCACCGAGGAGATCGTCATCGCGCGGCCGGCCGATGCGGTCTGGGACGCGCTCGCCGACATCGGCGCGCTGCACACCCGGCTGGTCCCGGGCTTCGTCACCGACTGCCGGCTCGAGCCGGGCGCGCGCGTCGTCACCTTCGCCAACGGCCTGGTCGCGCGCGAGCTGATCGTCGCCGTCGATTCGGCCCTGCGCCGCATTGCCTGGGCGAACGTCGGCGGCCGGATGACGCATCACAACGCCAGCGCGCAGGCGCTTCAGCCGACGGCGACGATGCCTGCCGCGTCGTCTGGATCGCCGACTTCCTGCCCGACGAGGTCGGCGCCGGCCTCGACGCGATGATCGAGGCCGGATTGGCGGCCATGAAGCAAGCGCTCGAGCGGGAGTAAGGTCCGCCTGCCCGATCGCGGGCGAGCGGAGTCCCTTCGATGCAAGCCTGGCCGCGCTACAAGTCACTCGCTGTCCGCCGACGACGATCGAGCATCGCCGCCGTCCTCGCGCTCGCCGCAACGGCAGCGTCGATGCGCGTGAGCGCCGCCGACGACGAACCCTCGGCAGTGCCGTATCGGCCGAGCGTGTCGACCCCGGCGACGCTCTCGGCGCCCGGTTGGCGCTCGAAGTCGAAGGCGGCTGCTGCACAGCCGCGACGACAACTCGCGCCGCGACAGTGTCCCGGTGACCGCGAAGCTCGCCTTCACGCCCGACTGGGGCGTTCGCATCGGCGCCGACGCCTGGGCGCGGGTCCGCGACGACAGCGGCAGCCGGGTCAGCGGCTACGGCGACACCGGTGTCGTCCTAAGCGCCGCTTCGCGGTCGACGACGAGCGTGCCTTCGGCCTCGAAGCGGCGGCGCTGCTGCCGACCGCGCACCGCGGCGTCGGCGTTGGCAGCGGCAAGGCGGACTACGGTGTCAATGCGATCTACAGCGCCGACTTCGCGTCGTCCTGGCACTACCGATCTCAACCTGCAGCCGATCCGCCTCGGCCAGATCGACGCCGATACCGGGCGCATGCTGTGGCTCGCGGCGGCTTCGTTGTCAAAGTCGCTCGACGACCACTGGAGCCTCGTCGGCGAGGTCTCGGGAACGCATCGGCACGGCGTCGCCGACAACGGCCAGCTCCTGCTCGCGGCCAGCTACAACGTCTCGAAGCGTCTCGTGCTCGACGCCGGCGCAGCGCGAAGCCTGCGCGCCGGAGCGCCGACGTGGTCGGCGTTCACCGGCTTCACGTGGCTCGCCGGCCGCGTCTTCTGAGCACGGTCTTTCGCGCTTTCTGTCGCGCGGCGATGAACGCCGGCACGCCGAGTGCCGACGGCCTCGTCGCAGCACCCGTTCAACCACGAGACGAGGAACGCGCATGGCAACGTATGGCAAGAAGGCAGGCGAGAAGGTCGAGAAGGCGTTGCACGAGAAGAAGGAGGGCACGCTGGAAGAGCGGCCGCTCGGGCAAGAAGGTCACGAGCAGGAAGCAGGCGATCGCGATCGGGCTCTCGGAAGCTCGCGCGGAGGGCGGCAAGGTCCCGGCCAAGAAAGGCGCAGCGAAGAAGAGCGCGGCCAAGAAGACGGCCCGGAACGGAGCGCGTAACGAAGTCGTTGCGCTAGTAGCCGCAGCGCCAGGCCGCTGTTGCGGCGCGGATCGCTCGCGCCATAGAAGCGGTTGCTCGCCGACCGGCGGCGTCCGAGCGTGCCGGCGCGCCGACCAGGATCGCGGCGACCTGGCCGGCCGGCTGGGCAGCGCCGAAGCACGTGCCCCATGCCCTCGAGGATCGCGCCTCGTGTCGGGGCTGACGATCCAGCGCGAGAATGCCGTCGCGAAGGCAACGGCGACGATGCCCGCGCGCGAGCGAGCGCACGTGCCGCCGCGGGCATCGCTCGCATCGCTACCGTTCGTCGCTCCAGCGCCGGCCTCCGGGGTGTCGAGCCACTGTAGCGCGGCCGCGGCGTCCGTCCCTGGCGACCGTCCATGCACATCGTGTTACGAGATCGCGGGCTTCGAGGGCGTTTGTTCACAGACAGTGCACGCGGCGGCGTGGCTAAGATCGTTTCGCCATCGTCGTGCGCGCCCATCGCGGGCGTGCGCGCGCCGGACCCGCCCACCCGCCAGCGCTCCGCGCCTTCCGCCCCGCCGGTCTCGAGTCGCCGTCCTTTGCGCCGGCGCGCCTCGCTCGCCGGCTGCACCGCACCCGGCCTCGCCCTCACGGCGATCGGCATCGGCACCGACACGAGCATGACGTGGGACATCGTCAAGCATGTCCACGGCATCGTGCACCGAAGACGATCCGACGCCGTGCGCGATGCTCAACAGCGTTCAGCGCGCGCTCAACGGCGCGCTGCGAGTTCGTTCCGGGCAGCATTCGCGTCGCCGACATCGCCAAGACCGGGCTGCAGGGCTGCCCGCTGACCGCCGCGACCCAGGACCCGCGTCAGTCTGCGCGCGCCCTGCCCGAGCTGCTCGACAAGGGCGCGAAGTTCGAGCGCTGCGCGCGCGCGCCGCTGCAGGACCTGGCCGAGGCCGACGCCTGCCCCGACTTCACCAGCGCCTCGCCCGAAGTGCTGAAGGCGCTCGTCTTCCTCGCCGAGAACGATCCGCGCTCGGTTCGCCACGATGTCTTCCGGATGCTCGGCTGCTCGCGCGCGAGGAGCGCCGGCCTCGACCAGGTCCTCGTCACTTGGCTCGACCGCGGCTCGCTCACGCCGGGCAAGACTCTCGTTCAACGCGCTCGAGGCGCTCGACCCCGACCTGATCGGCACCGCGCCTGGCGCGCGATCTCGTCGTCGCCGGGTTCTCGCCGAGCACCGCGCTCGACAACTACGACGGCACCTTGCCGAACGGCTTCGAGGAGGCCCTGCGCCGGAGCCACTGGCCGGCGCTCGACTGGTGGCTCTACGAGCTGCCGCAGCTCGCCAACCTGGCACCGCCGAGCCGCGGCGGCCAGATGGACTGGGTGCCCCTGCAGCGTCCTGCTGCCCGGATTCCTGCAGGACGCGAGCAGCCAGGCGCAGATGGTCAGCTACCTGATCGCGCATGGCGCCGACCCGAGCAAGAAGCTGCCCTTCGATCCCGACATAGACCGTGATCGGCTTCGCCGCCGCGATCAAGAGCCCGATGCTGCTCCTTGCTCAATCCGCCCGTGACCGCGGCCGTGCCCGAGCCAAGGACGCTGGCGCACGGCAGCGCGTCGGCGCGAGGCGGCGCGCGTCAACCCGCCGGCCGGGCCGGTGCGCCAGGCGGCGCGCTTCGACCCCAACGCGTCGAGCGCAGAGACGACCGCGCTGAGCGCGCCGCGCGCGCTCAGTCCTTGGCGAAGCTGTACGGTCCGCCGCGCTCGAGCGCGTCGGGCGTAGGCCGGCCGGGCGTGGATCTTCTTCAGGAACGCCGCCAGCTTCGGCCGGCTCGCGTCGAGCCCGGCGCGCTGCGCCGCGGCTTCGACCGGAAAGCTCATCTGGATGTCGGCGGCGCTGAACGCGTCGCCGGCGAACCACTCGCTCTTCGCCAGCTCGCTCTCCATGAAGTCGAGCTGGCGCTTGAGGTTCGGCTCGATCATCAGCGCCCTTGCACCTTGCCGGCGATGCCCTTGGCGATCGGCTTGGCGAAGAACGGCATCCCGGCCCGAGCTCGATGCGGTCGAAGATCGAGCTTGAGCAGCAGCGGCGGCATCGCCGAGCCTTCGGCGAAGTGCAGCCAGTAGGTGAAGCGCCGCGCCTCCGGCGTGCCCGCCTGCGGCACGAGGCGACCCGCGCCGTAGCTGCTCGAGCAGGTATTCGATGATCGCGCCCGACTCGGCGACGCGTGATGCCGCCGTCGGTGATCGACCGGCGACTTGCCGAGCGGATGGACCGCGCGTCAGCTCGGGCGGCGCGAGCATCGTCTTCGCGTCGCGCTGGTACTTCTGCATCTCGTACGGCACGCCGAGCTCTTCGAGCAGCCAGAGGACGCGCTGCGAGCGCGAGTTGTTCAGGTGGTGGACGGTGAGCATCGGAGCACTTTCGAACGCGGATCAGGAGCGCATTGTGCCGCCGCGGGCATGCGACCTGCCACGCATGCTGCTACCTCACCCGCGACGGAGAGATGTGCCATGTCCAACGACGACGTCATCGACACCCTCAACAAGCTGATCGAAACCTGCAAGGACGGCGAGTACGGATTCAAGACCTGTGCCGAGCAGGCACAGTCGGATCAGCTGCGCACCGTCTTCCTGGAGCGCGCAGATTCGTGCCGCAAAGGAGCGACGGAGCTCTGGGCGCAGGTCTCGCGCCTGGGCGGCAGGCCCGAGACCGAGCAGCGCGGGCGGTAACCTTGCACCGCGGCTGGGTCAGCCTGAAGGGCGCCCTCACCGGCGACGTCGACCAGACGATCCTCGACGAAAGCGAGCGCGGCGAAGACCGCGGCGCTCGAACGCTATCGCGCTGTGATCAGGAAGCCCCTGCCGAGCGACGTTGCCGCGATCGTGCTGCGCCAGTACGAGGGCGTGAAGCGCAACCACGACCGGATCCGCACCCTGCGCAACGCGATGCGCTCGACCGCCTGACTGCGCCGAGGCGCGGCGCAGGTCAGATCGACATCCGGGCGCGCACGCCCTCGGCGCGCCATGTCGGCGCCGCGGCCGCGCTGGACGACCTCGCCGCGCTCCATCACGAGGTAGCGGTCGGCGAGCTCGGCGGCGAAGTCGTAGTACTGCTCGACCAGGACGATCGCCATCACGCTGCGGCTGGCCGGCGATCGGCAGGCCGGTGTCGGCGAGCATGCGGATGACGCGGCCGATGTCCTTGATGATCGACGGCTGGATGCCCTCGGTCGGCTCGTCGAGGACGAGCAGCGTCGGCCCGGCGGCGAGCGCGCGCGCGATCGCGAGCTGCTGCTGCTGGCCGCCGGAGAGGTCGCCGCCGCGCCGGTGGAGCATCTGCTTCAGCACCGGGAAGAGCTCGAACAGCTCGGTCGGCAGCGGCGTCCGGCCGCGGCTTGTAGGCCAGGCCCATCGCGAGGTTTTCCTGCACCGTGAGGCGGCCGAAGATCTCGCGCCCCTGCGGCACGTAGCCGATGCCGCGGCGAACGCGCTGGTACGGCGTGTCGTGCGTGATGTCGGCGCCGCCGAAGCGGACACTGCCGGAGCGCACCGGCACGACGCCCATCAGGCTCTTCAGCAGCGTCGTCTTGCCGACGCCGTTGCGGCCGAGGATCACCGTGACCTCGCCGGCTGCCGCCTCGAAGCGCGACGTTGCGCAGGATGTGCGAGCCGCCGTAGTACTGATTCAGCGACTCCACCTTCAGCAGCGGCGCGGCGCCTGTGCGCGAGGCCGCGACGGGATGGGTCGTCTCTGCCGCGCCCGCGGCGCGCAGTCGAGGGCGCGCGCTCAGCGAGGAACTGCTGCTAGCGGCCAAGATAGACCTCGACGACCTTCTCGTTCTGCCTGCACGTCGGCGAGCGAGCCCTCGGCGAGCACGCTGCCTTCGTGCAGCACGGTCACCTTCTTGTCCGGGTTGCCGTGCGTCAGCTCGTGGATGAACTTCATGTCGTGCTCGACGATCGACCAGCGAATGGCTGCCTTCGAGCGAGAGGAACAGCTCGGCGGTGCGCTCGGTCTCCTCGTCGGTCATGCCGGCGACCGGCTCGTCGAGCAGCAGCAGGCGCGGATTCTGGATCAGCAGCATGCCGATCTCGAGCCACTGCTTCTGGCCGTGCGAGAGCAAGCCCGGCGGTGCGCTGCGCCTGCTCCTTCAGGTGGATCAGGACCAGCGTCTCGCCGATCCGGTCGAGCTGCGCGCCCGAGAGGCGAAAGAACAGCGAGGCGCGCACGCCGCGGTCGGCCTTGAGCGCGAGCTCGAGGTTCTCGAACACCGAGAGCTGCTCGAACACGGTCGGCTTCTGAAACTTGCGACCGACGCCGATCGACGCGATCTCGTTCTCGCGCAGGCGCAGCAGGTCGATCGTCGAGCCGAAGAACGCCTTGCCGGCGTCGGGCCGGGTCTTGCCGGTGATGACGTCCATCATCGTCGTCTTGCCGGCCCCGTTCGGGCCGATGATGCAGCGCATCTCGCCGGCGCTGATCGAGAGCGAGAGCGCGTTGAGCGCCTTGAAGCCGTCGAAGCTGACCGTGATGTCGTCGAGGTAGAGGATCGCGCCGTGGGCGATGTCGAGCTCGCCGGGGCGGACGACGCGCGAGTAGCTCGCCGCGCGTCCGCCCGAGCGGCCCGCCGCTCGCGGCGATCTGCCGCTCTCGGCGGCGCGGCGCGCGACGGCGCCGGCGCGCATCAGGTCGGGCGTCACGACGCGCTCCCCTCTTCCTGTGAACGCTGCGGCGGCGCAGGCGCGCGACGACGCCGTTCGGGCCGCGCACCAGGCCGACGATGCCCTGCGGCAGGAACAGCGTGACGGCGATGAACATCGCGCCGAGCGCGTACAGCCAGTACTCGGGGAAGCGCCTGCGTGAACCAGCTCTTCGCGCCGTTGACGAAGAAGCGCGCCGACGATCGGGCCGATCAGCGTCGCCCGCCCGCCGACCGCGGTCCAGATGGCGATCTCGATCGACGCCGCCGGCGTCATCTCGCTCGGGTTGATGATGCCGACCTGCGGCACGTAGAGCGCGCCGGCGATGCCGCACATCACCGCCGAGAGCGTCCAGATCGCGAGCTTGTAGCGCAGCGGGTCGTAGCCGGTGAACATGACGCCGGCTCTCGGCGTCGCGGGATCGCCTGCAGGACGCGGCCGAACTTGCTGGCGACGATCGCCCGCGCCATCAGGAAGAAGGCGATCAGCGTGCAGCCGGTGATGACGAAGAGGAGCATCCGCATCGTCGGCGTCTGCGAGCGGCACGTCGAGGATGCGCTTGAAGTCGGTGAAGCCGTTGTTGCCGCCGAAGCCGGTCTCGTTGCGGAAGAAGAGCAGCATCATCGCGTAGGTCATCGCCTGCGTGATGATCGAGAAGTAGACGCCCTTGATGCGCGAGCGGAAGGCGAAGAAGCCGAACACGAAGGCGAGCAGCCCGGGCGCGAGGACGACGAGCAGCATCTGCGCGACGAACGAGTCCGAGAGCGCCCAGTGCCAGGGGAACTGCTTCCAGTTGAGGAAGACCATGAAGTCCGGCATCGGCATGCGGTACTGGCCGTCGCTGCCGATCTGGCGCATCAGGTACATGCCCATCGCGTAGCCGCCGAGGGCGAAGAAGACGCCGTGGCCGAGCGAGAGGATGCCGGTGTAGCCCCAGATCAGGTCCATCGCCAGCGCGCACATCGCGTAGCACATGATCTTGGCGACCAGCTGCACCGCGTACTCGCTGAGATGGAACGACGCTGCCCGCCGGGACCGAGCAGGTTGGCGATCGGCACGACGCACGGCGACGACGGCGAGCGCGATCGTCACGCCGGCCCAGCCGCGGATGCCGAGCAGAGCATCGCGCCGCGTGCACGATCGCGCTACGCCGCGGCGCGCGCGGCGAAGGGCAGCACGGCGCTCATGCCTCGGCGCTCCGGCCCTTCATCGCGAACAAGCCCGAGGGCTTTCTCTGGATGAAGATGACGATGAAGACGAGGACCGCGATCTTGGCCAGCACCGCGCCGGCGACGCCTTCGAGCAGCTTGTTGAGGACGCCGAGGCCGAGCCCGGCGACGACCGTGCCGGCGAGCTGGCCGACGCCGCCGAGGACGACGACCAGGAACGAGTCGACGATGTAGCTCTGGCCGAGGTCGGGGCCGACGTTGCCGATCTGCGAGAGCGCGACGCCGCCGAGGCCGGCGATGCCGGCGCCGAACGAGAACGCGAGCATGTCGATCTTCGCGGTGTCGACGCCGACGCACGACGCCATGCGCCGGTTCTGCGTCACGCCGCGGATGAACAGGCCGAAGCGCGTCTCGGCGATCAGCAGCGCGACGCCGCCGAGGACGATGAGGGCGAAGGCGATGATCGCGATCCGGTTGAACGGCAGCACCAGGTTGCTCATCACCTCGACGCCGCCCGAGAGCCAGCTGGGGTTTTCGACCGGCACGTTCTGCGCGCCGAAGAGTCGAGCGCACCGCCTGCTGCAGGACCAGGCTGATGCCCCAGGTCGCGAGCAGCGTCTCGAGCGGCCGGCCGTAGAGGAAGCGGATCACGCCGCGCTCGAGCACCGCGCCGACCAGCGCCGAGACGAGTGAACGCCGCCGGGATCGCGGCGAGGACGTAGGCGTCGAACAGCGCCCGGCAGATAGGTGCGGAAGAGGTTCTGACGACGTAGGTCGTGTACGCGCCGATCATCATCAGCTCGCCGTGCGCCATGTTGATGACGCCCATCAGGCCGTAGGTGATCGCCAGGCCGAGCGCGACCAGGAGCAGCACCGAGCCGAGGCTGATGCCGGTGAAGACGACGCGCGAGCCGCTCGCCCCAGGCCAGGCGCGCGCGCACCGAGCCGAGCGCCTGCTGCAGCGCGGCGCGCACTTCGGCGTCGGCTCTCGCCGCCCGGCGCCGAGGCGCTCCTGCAGCAGGCTGGCGACGGCGCGCTCTGGTTGCTGCCGCGCGAGCTCGCCGGCGGCGGCGAGCCGCTTGCTGCGGTCCGACGACGACGACCAGGATCGTCGCGCGCATCCGCTCGAGCTGGCTCTTCAGTCCCGGATCGGTCTTCGGCCGCGAACGCCTTCTCGATCAGCGGCAGCTGCGATTCGTCGAGCGAGGCCTTGGCGAGCTCGTCGACGGCGGCCGCCGCACCGCCGAGGTCGGGCGAGAGCACGCGCAGGCCGGCGAGCGCCGCCTCGAGCGCGCCGCGCGATCCGGTTGTTGTTGGTGACGTCCTCGGCGCCTTCGGGCAGGCGCCGCGCTCGGCGCCGCGTCGCGGCGTCGCTCGTCTTGCCGTCGTGGACGATGAAGACCTTGTCGCCGGCGACCTTGACCTCGTCGTCGAGCAGCGCCTGGACGAACGCGGCGAGACGCTCGTCGCCGCGCGCGACCGCCGCGTTGAGCGCGGCGATGCGCGAGTCGCTGTCACCGGCGGCGATCGCCAGCGCCTGCGGCGTGAGCGCGAAGCGCGCCGCCGGCGCGCAACGAGGAGCAGCGCGCAGCGACCGCGAGAAGAGCAGAAGCACGACTGTCATCGTGAGCGAAGCGAAGATCCGAGGGCTCGCAGCTTCGAGATCCTTCGCTTCGGCTCAGGAGTGACATCGGCGCGCCGCGCGCCCCTGAGAAGTCACTTCTTCTCGGGCTCGTCCTTCTTGCCCTTGTTCTCGGGGATGAACGGGCTCCACGGCTGCGCCTTGACCGGGCCCGGCGTCTTCCAGACGACGTTGAACTGGCCGTCGCTCTTGATCTCGCCGATGAACACCGGCTTGTGCAGGTGATGGTTCTTCGCGTCCATCGTCGAGGTGAAGCCGCCCGGCGCCTTGAAGGTCTGGCCGGCCATCGCCGCGATCACCTTGTCGGTGATCGGTCGACTTGGCCTTCTCGACCGCCTGCGCCCACATGTGGATGCCGATGTAGGTGGCCTCCATCGGGTCGTTGGTGAGCGGCTTGTCCTTGTGGCCGGCGATGTTCTTCGGCCTTGGCGTAGTCAGCTCCACTGCTTGATGAACGCGGCGTTGGTCGGGTTCTTGATCGACTTGAAGTAGTTCCACGCCGCCAGGTGGCCGACCAGCGGCTTGGTGTCGACGCCGCGCAGCTCTTCTTCGCCGACCGAGAACGCGACCACCGGAACGTCCGTCGCCTTCAGGCCCTGGTTGCCGAGCTCCTTGTAGAACGGCACGTTCGAGTCGCCGTTGATGGTCGAGACCACCGCCGTCTTCTTGCCTTCGGCGGCGAACTTCTTGATCTTGCCGATGATGGTCTGGTAGTCGGCGTGGCCGAACGGCGTGTACTCCTCCATGATGTCGGCGTCGGTGATGCCCTTGCGAGTGCAGGAACGAGCGCAGGATCTTGTTGGTCGTGCGCGGGTAGACGTAGTCGGTGCCGAGCAGCACGAAGCGCTTGGCCGAGCCGCCGTCCTTGCTCATCAGGTACTCGACCGCGGGAATCGCCTGCTGGTTCGGCGCGCGCACCGGTGTAGAACACGTTCTTGCGAGCTCTTCGCCCTCGTACTGCACGGGATAGAAGAGCAGGCCGTTGAGCTCCTCGAACACCGGCAGCACCGACTTGCGCGATGACGCTGGTCCAGCAGCCGAACACGACCGCGACCTTGTCCTGGGCGATCAGCTGCTTCGCCTTCTCGGCGAACAGCGGCCAGTTCGACGCCGGGTCGACGACGACCGGCTCGAGCTTCTTGCCGAGCACGCCGCCCTTGGCGTTGATCTCGTCGATCGGTCATCAGGCACGGTGTCCTTGAGCACCGTCTCGGAGATCGCCATCGTGCCCGACAGCGAGTGCAGGACGCCGACCTTGATGGTGTCGGCGGCGAAATGCGGGCAGGGCTGACGAGGCCGGAAGCAGGCAGGGCTGCGGCAGGCGGCTTTGAGCGCGAAGCGACGTTTCACGTAGGCATCTCCCGGGGGTATTTCGAATGAGAGTGAAGGCGGACTGACGAATCGCCAGCGGCGGGCACCGTCAGCAAGGCCGGCGCCACATGCCCATGACCCGGGTAAAACGCCGGCCGGCGCGCCGCGGCGACCGCCCCGCCACGGAAGACCGGGATCGTGGTCCCGGAGGCCCGCGCGCACCAGCGACGAGCGTTGCCTCGCACCAACTTGGCCGCCCCCGCGCCCGCGGGCAGGCGGGCTTCCATGCACGCAAGACGGGCGTCGCCATCACGTAAGAGTGGTGCCTGCCCCTTCCCTTCGCCGACGACTCGCGAAAGCGCGATCTCGCCGACCCTCGGTCGCTCGCCTGGCCTGCAGAGCAGGCTCGAGTTCTGGCGCTGGCCGGCGTCGAGGCCGGCGCCGCCTTCCGCGGCTCGCCACCGCGGCACCGGGCGCTGCTGCGCCACGTCGTCGAGCGCATGCTCGCGGGCGATGGCCTACCGGCTCAAGGAAACGATGATCGCGGTCGAGGTGTTCGGCCGCCCGGTCAGTGAGCTTCGACCCGAAGTTCGACACCATCGGCCGTCAGGTCGAGGCGCGGCGCCTGCGCGCCTCGCCGAGCACTACCGCGGCGGGGGTCGCGCCAGCCGCCTGCGGACCGAGCTGCCGGTCGGCAGCTACGTGCCGCAGATCGCGCTGTGCGCGGCCGAGGCCGCGCCCGACGAGGCGACCCGGCTTCGCGCGCTCGACCTGATCGAGCGCGGCGAGCACTTCCTCCGCCAGCCGCTCTCCAGCGCAGCCTCGAGACGGCGCTGGCGCGCTTCGACGCGGCGATCCGGGTCGTGCCCGAGATGGCGGCCGCCCACGTCGGCCTCGGCCGCGCCTGGCTCAACCTCGCGACCGGCTGGCACCACGAGCCGGCGATTGCCGCCGAGCACGCGGCGGAGGCCTTGCGCCACGCCCTCGAGCTGGACCCAGCCCATGCCGTGGCGCACGCCCTGCTCGGCGCGATCCAGAACCAGTTCGAGCGCGACTGGGTCGCCGCCGAGCCGAGCTTTCGCCGCGCCTTGGCGCTGGCGCCGGAGCAGGCCTTCGTCCATTCGGCCTACGGCTCGCACCTGCTGATGCGCGAGCGCTTCGATCGAGCCGAGAGCGAGCTGATGCTGGCGCGGCGGCTCGATCCGCAGTACGTGAACTCCGCGCGCCCACCTGGTGAACCTCTGCGTCATCGCCCGCGGCCGCTTCGACGACGCCCGACGAGATCGAGTCGATGCGCGACCTCGCGCCCGAGAGCCTGGCGGGCCAACAGCCCGTCGGCGGTAGTCTCGCTGGCCAGCGGCGATCCCGAGGCCGCCGTCGCCGAGTACGCGCAGCTCTGCGAGCACCCGCCCGATTCGCCCGGCTGCTAGGTTTTGCCTGCCGCGGCGCACGCGGCGGCGGCAGGATCGACCTCGCCGACCGCATCCTCGCCGGAGCTGCACCGGCTGCTTCAGCCGGCGGATCGTCTCGCCTTATGCGCTTCGCCATCGTCGAGGCGCAGGCCGGCCGCGCCGACGCCGCCTCGCTCCTGCTCGAGCGCGCCGACGCCGAGCGCGATCTCGAGCGCCCTGCTCATCCCGCACGACGTCAGCTTCGCCAGCCTGCATGGCGATCCGCGCCGCCGCCGGCGCTGGCCGCGCGGGTGCGGGCGAGACGCCGTCGCCGCGCCCAGGCTGCCGCCAGGCATGACGCGCCCCGCGCTGCGGCCGGCGGCCGCGGCACGCGCGCGTTCTGGTGACCTGTGCCCTCGCCGCGCCGCCGATCGCCGGCGCCGTCGCCGCCGCCGGCTACCCCATGGCGACGCCCGACCCGCTGCGCGACCTGACGGCGATCGCGCTCTGGTCGGTGGCCGAGGAGATCGTCTCCGCGGCGCGCTCCAGCCGGCGCTCGCCCGATGCGTCTCGAAGGGCGCTTTCGGTCCACGCTGGGGCCACGCCCTGCTCACGCCCGCCAACCTCCTCACGAGCCTGGTGTTCGCTGCGTTCCACCTCTGGCGTCATCCGCTCGCGGTGGCGATCGGCGTGTTCCCGGTGTCGCTGGTCTGCGGCAAGGCGCGAGCTGAGCGGCCGGTGGCGGCCGGCCGCCCTGCTCCATCTTTATTTCAACGCCCTCCTCTACGCGGCCTCGTGGCTGCTCGCCGGCGGCCGATGAACGCCGCGCCGGCGGCGAGCAGCACTGGCAGCGGCAAGGCGGGCGCTACTGCGCGCGCGGCGCAGGAGCGCGACGCTCGATCGCCGTCATCGGCAGGCCGAGGCCGACGAGGATCAAGGTCGCCAGCCAGGACGATAGCGGCGGTGTAGATGCGGCCGGCGCACGGCCGCCCCGGGGATGCAGCACCTGACCCGGGCACCGGGGGCGAAGTCGATGGCGTTGCTGCGTTCGTCGATGGTAGCTCGACCTGCGGCTGTCGGCGGCGGTCATGCGCACGGTGGCCCAGACCTGGCTACGGCTCGCCGCATCGGCAGACGAAGACGCCCGCTCGACGCGCTGGCCGTTGCTCACCGTCCCGCTCGCCCGGCATCGCCGCGCAGTGCCGCGAAGTCGATTCCGCCTCGGCGATGCCGCCCACGAGGAGGGCACGCCGAGAAGGACGCAGAACGCGGCGACCGCGATCCCGGCACTTCGGCGTCGACGAGCCGCATCAGCACGCCGATGCCGCCGAAGGTCCACGCCAGCATCACGCAGACCAGCGGCCACTGCCAGAGCGCCGCGAACACGTTCGTTCGATGCGGTCGCTCCCTAGCCGCGCGCACTCCACCCTTGTCGCCCGGGCCGTACTCGAGAGGTGGCGTGCGGCCGGGCCCTTCCACTGCGGCAGGCTCGTTGTTGCGTTCGAGTGCGGATCACGGGCCAGTAGGCGATGAGGTGGGCTCGTCCTCGACGAAGGATTTCGAGTCGCACGCGCACGACTCGCCCGAGAGCCGGTCGGCGCCGAGCAAGAACCGCCGAGCGCAGGGCCAGGACCACGGCGGTCAGCAGCGCGCAGCACGGCGATGCCGAACATCACGTGGGCCGGAAGCGCACGACGACGGCGTCGCGGCAGTCGGCGGCGCTGGCCGCGTCGCCGCGGTCGGCAGCCACTGGTATCTCCGCGCGTCGCGCTCCTCGGCGGCGATCAGGGGTCAGCCTGCCGCCGCCGCACGGGCCGCCGATGCAGCGGCCATCGCGCGGCTCGTACGCGGCGCCGTGGATCGAGCAGAGGATGAACTCCTTGCCGCTGTCGAGGAACTCGCCGGGCTGCCAGTCGAGCTCGGTCGGCACGTGGACGCAGCGGTTGAGGTAGCAGACGACCTTGCCGTCGAATCGCATCGCGAAGGCGCGCGCGCGCTCGCGGTAGTGCAGCACGTCGAAGACGATCGCCAGGCCCTTCTCTGCCAGGTCGGCCGAGGCGCAGAGGCGCTGCGGCGGCGCCAGCGGGGCGACCGGCAGCGGCGCGACGACACCGGAAACTCAGGCATGGCGCGCCAGCCACGCGGCCAGATCGGGCGTCAGATATGGGCCACGTGCGAGCGGCGCGAAGCGGCCTGAACTCCTCGTGGCGTGCGCGCCGGAAGCTGACCGCGACGTACTCGGGCAACCGGCATTCGGCGGCAAGCTTCGCAGGTCGTGGGTCGTGTCGCCGATCATCAAGGTGCGCTCGGGCGGGCGAAGCCGAGCTTTCGCGCATCAGCTCGTTGAGCATCAGCGGGTCGGGCTTGCTCGCGGTTTCGTCGGCGGTGCGGGTGGCGTCGAAGTAGTTGGGGACGAGCACCGAGCGGGCGAGCGCATGCCGTCGAGGCCGCGCCGGTTCTTGCCGGTGGCGACCGCGAGGCTGTGGTTGCGCTCGCGCAGCGCGCCGAGCATCTCGAGCGTGCCTTCGAACAGCGACGATGTCGTTCTGGCCGGCGAGATAGTGGTGGCGAAAGCGCCTCGGCTGAGCTCGGGATAGCGCTCGCGCGCGCAGCTCGGGCGCGGCGTGGCGCAGCGCGTCGCCGAGGCCGAGGCCGATCACGCCAGCTCGCGTCGCGATCGTTCGGCACGTTCGTGCCGACGTCGGCGCACGCGGCCTGGATGCAGCGGGCGATCATCCGGGTCGAGATCGAACAGGTGCCGTCCCCAGTCGAACACGATCAGATCGAACCGGCGCGTCATCGCCGGTCCCCGCGAGCGGACCGAGCGCCTGCAGCAGGCGCGGGTGCAGGCCTCGGGCAGAGCCGGATTCGAGCACGACCGGCTCGCCGCTCGCGGGATGCGCGAACGAGAGCCTGCGCGCATGCAGGAACATGCGCTCGAAGCGCAGCGGCGGCGACCAGCGTGCCACGCGCGAGCGTTCGGTTGAGCGCGAAGTCGCCGTAGCTTCGGATCGCCGGCGATGGCGTGGCCGGCGTCGCGCGAGGTGGACCCGGATCTGGTGCGTGCGGCCGGTCTTCGAGCGTGACGTCGAGCAGGCTGAAGGGTCGCGCGAAGCGGCGCGGCGACGCGCACGAGGCTGATCGAGCGCCGGCCACGCTCGTCGTCGTCGGTCGACGGCGCGCACGCGGCGGCTGCCGTCGGCGTGCGAGTGTCCTTGCGCAGGGCGACGTCGATCACCTTGAGCGTTTCGGGCTGCAGGCGCCGGCGACGAGCGCCGCATAGGTCTTGCCGATAGCGCGCGCTCGGCGGTGCGCGAGCGCAGGTCGTTCTGCAGCGCGACCAGCGCCGGCCGTGTCTTGGCCACGCAGCAGCAGGCCCGAGGTGTCCTTGTCGAGCCGGTGCACCAGCTCGAGGAAGCGGCGCCGGGCCGCGGCCCGGCGGCATCTGCTCGATGACGCCGAAGCCTCGCCGCTGCCGCCGTGGACGGCGACGCCGGCCGGCTTGTCGATCGCAGATCAGGCGCTTCGTCTTCATGGACCACCGGAAACTCGCGCGCCGGGCGCTTCCGGCCGCTCGCTGCGATCGGCGACGCGCACCGGCGGGATCCGCACCTCGTCGCCGAGCGCCAGCCGCGTGTCGGCGGCGGCGCGGCCCTGTTGACGCGCACCTCGCCCGAGCGGATGACGCGGTAGCAGGTGGGCGTCGCGGCACGCCTTTGAGGACCTTGGCGAGGAAGTTGTCGAGGCGCTGGCCGTCGGAGCCGCCGTCGATGCGGACCTTGCGCACCTCGAGCGCGGCCGCGGGGCCGCCGCGGCGGCGGACGACCTACACCAGCTTCCCGTGGCACAGCTTGTACTTCTTGCCGCTGCCGCAGGGGGCACGGGTCGTTGCGGCCGACCTTGGGAACGTCGCTGGCGAACTGCGTGGCCATGCCGGCGGCGACCCTGCCGAGCGCCGACTCCACGCCGCCACGGCCGCCGCGGCCGCCGCCTCGACCCGGCGCCAGCGCGGTGGCGGTACTCGGGCTCCTGCGACACGCTGCCGTCGTCGTTCGGGTGGGTGTAGGTGACGTTGCTGATGTGCTCGGCGCGCTCCTCGATCGCCTCGGCGGCGCTGCGCGCACCTCCTCCTCGCGACTGGATGCGCACGCGTCATCAGCACGCGCGTCACGTCCATCTTGACGACGTCGAGCAGCTGCGAGAACAGCTCGAACGCCTCGCGCTTGTATTCCTGCTTCGGGTTCTTCTGCGCGTAGCCGCGCAGGTGGATGCCCTGGCGCAGGTAGTCGAGCGCGGCCAGGTGCTCGCGCCAGTGCTGAGTCGATCGACTGCAGCAGGATCATGCGCATGAACGGCGTGAACTGCTCGAGGCCGACGCGGTCGACCTTGCCGTCGAACAGCGTCGTCGGCCGCCTTCGTGACCTGCTCGACGATGTCCTCGTCGGTGATCGACGTCGCTCTTCTCGACCTCGGCGGCCAGCGGCAGCGTCGACGCTGCCATTCCTCGCGCAGCACCTTCTCCAGGCCGGCCAGGTCCCACTGCTCCTCGACGCTTTCGGCCGGCACGAAGGTGCGGACGACGTCTTCCATCGTGCCCGCGCGCAGGCTCGGCGATCTGCGCGTGCAGGCGTCGGCGCCTCGAGGATGTCGTTGCGCTGCTGGTAGATCACCTTGCGCTGGTCGTTGGCGACGTCGTCGTACTCGAGCAGTTGCTTGCGCACGTCGAAGTTGCGCGCCTCGACCTTGCGCTGCGCGCCCTCGATCGAGCGCGTGACGATGCCGGCCTCGATCGCCTCGCCGTCGGGCATCTTCAGGCCGCTCCATGATCGCGCGCACGCGGTCGCCGGCGAAGATGCGCATCAGCGAATCGTCGAGCGACAGGTAGAAGCGCGAAGAGCCCGGGTCGCCCTGGCGGCCCGAGCGGCCACGCAGCTGGTTGTCGATGCGGCGCGACTCCGTGGCGCTCGGTGGCGATGATGCGCAGGCCGCCCTGCGCCTTGACCGCGTCGTGCAGGCCCTGCCACTCGTCGTGCAGCTTCTTCGCCCGCGCGACGCTTGTCGTCGTCGGCGATCGCGGGTCGGCGTCGATGATCTTGATCTGGTTCTCGACGTTGCCGCCGAGGACGATGTCGGTGCCGCGGCCGGCCATGTTGGTGGCGATCGTGATCACGCCGGGCCGGCCGGCCTGGGCGACGATCTCGGCCTCCATGCGCGTGCTGCTTGGCGTTGAGCACCTGGTGCGGCAGCTTCTCCTTGCTGCAGCAGGCCGGAGATCAGCTCCGGAGTTCTCGATCGAGGTGGTGCCGACGAGCACCGGCTGGCCGCGCTTCGTGGCAGTCGCGGATGTCCTCGATCACCGCCTCGAACTTCTCGCGGCTGGTCTTGTAGACGAGGTCGAGCTCGTCCTTGCGGATCGTCGGCAGGTTCGGCGGGATCACGACGCGTCTCGAGGCCGTAGATCTCCTGGAACTCGTAGGCCTCGGTGTCGGCCGTGCCGGTCATGCCCGGAGAGCTTGCCGTACATGCGGAAGTAGTTCTGGAAGGTGATCGACGCGAGCGTCTGGTTCTCGCTCTGGATCGGCACGCCTTCCTTGGCCTCCACCGCCTGGTGCAGGCCGTCGCTCCAGCGCCGGCCGGTCATCAGCCGCCCGGTGAACTCGTCGACGATGATCACCTCGGCGTGCCGTCCTCGCCCTTCTGCACGACGTAGTGCTGGTCGCGGTTGTAGAGGTGCTTCGCGCGCAGCGCCGCGTACACGTGGTGCATCAGCGTGATGTTGGCCGGGTCGTACAGGCTCGCGCCCTCGACCAGCAGGCCCGCCTCGCCGCAGCAGCTGCTCGGCGTTCTCGTGGCCTTCTTCGGTCAGGAAGACCTGGTGCGTCTTCTCGTCGACGGTGAAGTCGCCCGGCTCGATCACGCCCTCGCCGGTGCGCAGGTCGAGCTCGCCGATCTGCTTCTTCAGCTTCGGCACGACCGCGTTGATGCGCACGTACATCTCGGTGTGGTCTTCGGCCTGGCCGCTGATGATGAGCGGCGTGCGCGCCTCGTCGATCAGGATCGAGTCGACCTCGTCGACGATCGCGTACGACAGCCCGCGGGCGACGCGGTCGGCGGTGTCCTGGACCATGTTGTCGCGCAGGTAGTCGAAGCCGAACTCGTTGTTCGTGCCGTAGGTCACGTCGGCGCGCGTAGGCGCGCCTGCTTGTCCTCGCGCGACATCTGCGGCGTGTTGACGCCGACCGTCAGGCCGAGGAAGGTGTAGAGCCGCCCCATCCATTCGGCGTCGCGCCGCGCCAGGTAGTCGTTGACCGTGACCACGTGCACGCCCTTGCCGGTGAGCGAATTCAGGTAGACCGGCAGGGTCGCCATCAGCGTCTTGCCCTCGCCGGTGCGCATTTCGGCGATCTTGCCGTCGTTGCAGCGCCATGCCGCCGATCAGCTGCACGTCGAAGTGGCGCATCTTCAGCGTGCGCTTGCTGCCCTCGCGCACCGCGGCGAAGGCCTCGGGCAGGAGCGTCTCGAGCGTTTCGCCGGCGGCGACGCGTTGGCGGAACTCGTCGGTCTTGGCGCTGGAGCTGCTGCGTCGTTCAGGGCCTCGAAGCTCGGCTCGAGCGCGTTGACCTGGTGCACGACCTGCCGGTACTGCTTGAGCAGCCGGTCGTTGCGGCTGCCGAAGATCGAGGTGAGAAGCTTGGGCAACATGCGTGTGCAAAGTTCAAAGGGACGACGCGCGCCCGGTCACGATGGCCCGGGACCGCGCCGCGAGAGGATCGAAGGCTCGCCGGGAACTGCGGCCGACGGCCGCGAATGCAAGGGTTGCAGGGCGCGGCTGCGCGCGCGGGAAGGCGAATTTTAACATTCGACCCCGCCGGCTAGACTTTTGGGGTGAGCCGCAGAGCCGTGTCACCCTCGTCGCCCAGCCGATCGGCGAGGCGATGCGTGCCAACCAGCCCCTTTCCCGGCTGGTCGACCGCCTGCGCGAGTCGAACGCGATGTTCGCGACCATCCAGCCTGCTGCCGAAGGGGCGCTTGCAGCGAGCGTGCGAGCCGGGCCCGCTCGAGCGAGACCGGCTGAGTCGCTGCTGGCCGCCAATGCCGCGGTCGCGGCCAAGCTTGCGCCAGCTCGCGCCGCACTTCGAGGAGAGGCTGCGCGAGCGCGGCCACCCGGTGGCGGCGATCCGGATCAAGGTGCTGCCGTCGTGAGCTGTTGCAAAGTTCGACGCCTTTGCCGGAGACAATGCCGTTTGTCGGCGACCCGCTGGCGTCGCGCGTTGAACTCCGGCACGCCCTTGCCGCTCTATCCTCCCTGTCCACTCCATTGCCGCCCCATGAACCGACGTGACTTCTCTTCCGCGCCTGCTCGCCGCCGGCGCCGGCTCCTCGCTGTTACTCGCCACCGGCGCCGCGCGCCCAGGCACCGGTCGAGGGCCGCGAGTACACGCCCTGATCCAGCCGCCGCAGACCGCCGTCGAACCGGGGAAGATCGAGGTGCTCGAGTTCTTCAGCTACGCTTGCCCGCACTGCAGCGCCTTCGAGCCGATGGTCGGCCCCGGGCGCGCGACCCTGCCGGCCGACGTGGCGTTCCGTCGGGTGCCGGTGGCCTTTCTCTTCAACGCCGAGAACTTCCAGCGCACCTACTACGCGCTCGAATCATGGGCCTGGTCGAGCAGATGCAGCCGAAGGTGTTCGCCGCCGTCCACGTCGAGCGGCAACGCCTCGACAAGCCGGAAGACATCGCCGCGCTCGTCGCCAAGAACGGCGGCGACGCGACCAAGTTCCTGGCCGCATTCAGAGTCGTTCTCGGTCGCCACCTCGGTCACCAAGGCGAAGAAGCTGCAGGCCGACTACAAGATCGAGGCCGTTCCGGCGCTGACGATCCACGGCCGCTACCTGACCTCGCCCTCGCAGGCGAACGGCGCTCCGCAATCGCTGCGCCGTCGCCGACGCGCGCTGATCGACCAAGGTGCGTCGCAAGGCCTGAGCCGCGTTCGCGAAACGATGAAGCTGCCACCGCGCCTGGCTGCACTGGTCGTCAATGGACGGGGTCTCGCTCGGCCTGCTCGCAGAGGCCGAACGCGGCCCTGGTGCTGGCGCTGGCATCGGCCGCGATCGAGGTCGGCCGGGAACATCGCGAGGCGGACGTGAATCGCATCCTCGAAAGCTGGCTCGAGGGGCCCGGGGCGATGCTGCGCACCGATCACGTCGAGTTGCGCCGCTGGCTGGTCGATGCCGGCTTCGTCAGTGCGCGACGGCTTCGGCTGGGCCTACGTTCGCGGCGAGATCGAAGCGGCCCGGGCGAGCGCGCTGCTCGGCGAGGCGACGGGCGCGGCGCTGGCCGGCGCCGTTGCCTGACGCGCGACCAGGGCCCACGAGGCGCGAGGCTCGCCGCCAGGCTTTCGCCGTGCGCTGAAGCCGCGGCAGCGAGCCGCCCTCAGGGCTCATTTCTTGTCGCCCACCGCAATGGCGCTGTTCATGCCCGTGTTGTCCGGAGGGCTCTTTCGACCCCGGTCCCTCTTGTCTTCACCGGCGAGCCTCGAGCGTAGTTCTCGCTGTCCACCGCAGCATCCCGCCTGGCAGCGGCGCCGCGGCCTCGTTGTAGGCCATCGGGCTCTTGCTCCTGTCGATCTCGAGCAGCTTCGTCGTCGTCGTTCACCCGCACGCTGTACTTGCGCCAGGTTGTAAAGCAGGTACATCGCGATAGAGGTTGTCGACGTCCTCGTAGCGACCCTGCTCCCGGCGAAAGTCGCGCGACATGACCGAAGGAAATCGGTTCGGCAGGTCCTTGAACGCCACCTTCTCGTCCTGGGTCCATCGCAGCTCGAGCTCCGTACTTCTTGTACAACACCACGTCCAGCCCGTATCCGCGCGCGTTCCACGCCTCGAGCAGCTTCATCGCCATCTCGGTGGGAATGTTGGCGTTCGCCGCCGCCACCAGCCTGCGCCTCGAAAGAATCGTCGCGCTCGTCACCTCGAGGTCCTGGTAGCCCGCGCCGAACCTGAAGCCCGCGCCGATGGTCTTGGCGCAGTTCGAGGCGCAGGTAGTCGTACCGTGATCTCGCCGTCGTGGTACTCGGTGTCGCGAGCCTGACGGTGATAGTCGTCGTTGATGCGCTTGAAGAACGCCGCCAGCGCGCTGCTTCTCGGCAGCGGGCACGCCGTAGACGCGCACGCCGATGACCGATCGCTTGTAGATCTCGCCGAAGTCGAGGCCGAACGAGGCCTTGTCGCCGAGCGACGAGCGCGTCCCGAACAGGTACTCCTTCTTCGGAATGCCGACCATGAGATCGTCGGTGTAGAAGTCGTTCTCGTGCTCGCGCGACCGGTCGGCGTAGAAGTTGGCCGAGTAGACCAGGTCGTCGCCGGGCGCCTGGTCGCGGATGGCCAGGGCCAGGTGGCCCGCCGAGCCGCCCTTGGAAGTGCCGTAGCTGATCAGCAGCTCCATGTCGTACGCGTCCTGCCGGAGGACCGTCGCGACCGCGTCAGCAGGTTAGCCGGGGCCGGTCCGCCGCGGGTTCGAGAGTCGGCGGCCTGTGCCACGCCGTGAACGAGCGCGGTCGCAAGCCACCAGGACCGCGACCGAAGCCCAGACAGCCACGTGCCGTGCGCCGACCGCGCGCGCACGCCCGAGGTGTGGATTGCTTCACTTCACTGGGGTTCCGGGACTGGACAGTCAGGCGCGGAGCGCGGATCGGCCCGTTGCGCGGCGTCGTGTCGGCGGAGAGGTCGAGAAAGGCCTCGTCGACGAAGCACCAGCCCCAGCCCTCGGGCGGGTCGTAGCCTTCGATGATCGGATGCTGCGTCGCCCGGAAGTGCCGGGTCGCGTGCTTGTGCACCGAGTCATCGCAACAGCCGACATGGCCGCAGGTGCGGCAGATCCGCAGATGAACCCAGCGCGTGCCCATCGCCAGGCATTCTTCGCAGCCGAGCGCGCTCGGCGTCACGGTGCCGGACCGTGTGCGGGTGGGAACACGAGTGACCCATGGCGTGCCCTGGTGATTTCGACGACGGAGAATTCTGCCTCGGCCCTGCATCGCGAAAGGCGCCCTGCTTCGTCATCAAGTAGCTCGGGATCTGGTGCCGGCTGTCCGAATCGAACGGACGACCTTCCGCTTACAAGGCGGGTGCTCTACCAACTGAGCTAAGCCGGCGCCTGCGCGCGACGCGCGCTGCGGAGGCGGCGGCAGTATAGGCGCGCTGCCGCCGCTACTTGACGCGCTTGAGCGACGGCCGCTTGGGCGGCGGCTCGGGCGGCGGCGGCATCGGCGTACGGCGGCGTCGCCGGCGCGCGGTGGCCTCGGCGAGCTGCCCCGCTGCGCGCCAGGCGCGCGACCGCCGCGCGCCGGCGGGCGGCCGGAGCGCCGTCGGCGCTCGCCCTCCGGCGCGCCGCCGGCCGGCGCGCTCGCCGGCATCGGGAAGCGCCATGCCCTGGCCGTTCTCGCGCGCGTAGATCGCGATCACGTGGTCGATCGGCACCGACGATCTCGCGCGAGCTGCCGCCGAAGCGCGCCTTGAACTCGATCGTCTCGTTGCCGAGCTTGAGCGCGCTGGTCGCCTCGAAGCCGACGTTGAGGACGATCTCGTTGTTCTTGACGTACTCCTTGGGCACCCGCACCGCGCTCGTCGACGAACACGGCGATGTACGGCGTGAAGCCGTTGTCGGTGCACCAGTCGTGCAGCGCGCGGATCAGGTACGGCCGCGTCGACGTGCCTGCAGGTCGCGGGGGCGATCGGCGTCGTCATCGTCATGTCCTGCTGCTCGCCTGCGCTACTTGCGCATCACCTTCTCGGACGGCGTCAGCGCCTCGATGTAGGCCGGGCGCGAGAAGATCCGCTCGGCGTACTTCAGAAGCGGCACCGCGTTCTTCGACATGTCGATGCCGTAGTAGTCGAGCCGCCAGAGCAGCGGCGCGATCGCCACGTCGAGCATCGAGAAGTCGTCGCCCAGCATGTACTTGTTCTTCAGGAAGATCGGCGCCAGCTGGGTCAGGCGGTCGCGGATCTGCGAGCGCGCCTTCTCGAGCTGCTTGTCGGTGCCCTTGATGCCGCGGCCCTCGAGCACGTTGACGTGCGCGAACAGCTCCTTCTCGAAGTTGAACAGGAACAGCCGCACCCGTGCGCGCGCCACCGGGTCGCCCGGCATCAGCTGCGGATGCGGGAAGCGCTCGTCGATGTACTCGTTGATGATGTGCGACTCGTACAGGATGAGGTCGCGCTCGACGAGGATCGGCACCTCGTTGTACGGGTTCATCAGCGCGATGTCTTCGGGCTTGGCGAACAGGTCGACGTCGCGGATCTCGAAGTCCATGCCCTTCTCGAACAGGACGAAGCGGCAGCGGTGCGAATACGGGTCAGGTGGTTCCGGAATAAAGCACCATCATGGTCAGAGAGCTCCAGGAAGATCGTGAATGCGGAAAGCGAAGCCGGCCTGCGCGGCCGGCCTCGCTCGTGGATCGCGGGCCCGGAGGCCCGCAACGGCGCGGCTCAGGTGACGTTCTTCCAGTAGGCGGCGTTGAGCCGCCAGGTGAACACGATCAGCAGACCCAGGAACAGGAGCACGCCGACGCCGATGCGGATGCGCGCTGCCCTGCGCCGGCTCGCCCATCCACTGCAGATAGGCCACCAGGTCGCCGACCGCTTCCTTGTACTCGAGCTCGCTCAGCGTCCCGGGCGTGACCTGCTCGAAGCGCGTCGAAGCGGTGCTCGGTCTTGCCGGGTTGTGCGCGATCCTTCACCTCGGCGAAGACGGCGCGGCGCTCGCCCTGGAGCTGCCAGAGCGCGTGCGGCATGGCGATGTCGGGGAAGGCGAGGTTGTTCCAGCCGGTCGGCTTGGCGTCGTCGCGGTAGAAGGTGCGCCAGAGGGTGTAGAGGTAGTCGGCGCCGCTGCCCTTGCCGATCTCGGCGCGCGAGCGGGCGATCACCGAGAGGTCGGGCGGCGCGCGCCGAACCAGTCCTTCGCCTGCTTCGGATCGAGCGTCGTCTTCATCGTGTCGCCGACCTTGTCGGTCGCGAACAGCAGGTTCTTCCTGATCTGGTCGTCGTTCAGGCCGATGTCGTGCAGGCGGTTGTAGCGCATGTACGTGCGCCGAATGGCAGTTGAGGCAGTAGTTGACGAAGATGCGTGCGCCGTTCTGCAGCGCCGCCATGTCGGTCATCTTCTCCTCGGGAAACTTGTCCCACGGGTAGCCGCCTTCGTTGGCCGCGGCGGGCAGCGCCGACAGCGCGAAGCCGAGGGCGACGAACAGGCTGATGAGCAGATCTTTTTCATCGTTGTGCGCGCGGTCGGCTCAGTGGGCGGTGAAGGTCACGCGCTCGGGCACCGGCTTGAAGGTGCCGATGCGGCTCCACCACGGCATGCAGCAGGAAGAAGCCGAAGTAGACCAGCGTGCCGATCTGCGAGATGCAGTTGCCGCCGGCCGAGGGCGGCTGCGAGCCGAGGTAGCCGAGCGCCGAGGAAGAAGACGACGAACAGCGCCGTGACAGGTACTTGTGCCAGTCCGGGCCGGTAGCGGATCGACTTGACCGGGCTGCGGTCGAGCCAGGGCAGGAAGAACAGGATCGATGCACCGCGCGCGCCCATGACGACGACGCCCCAGAACTTGGCGTCGAAGGTCTTGAGCAGGGCCACCGCGACGACGGCGACGACGGCGATCGCGATCTTGGCTGGCCGAGCCGAAGCCGCCGCGAAGAATGGCGAGCACGGCGGCGACCGCGACCACCGCCATCAGGACGTAGACCATGAGGTCGGTCGTCGCCCGCAGCATCGAGTAGTACGGCGTGAAGTACCAGACCGGCGCGATGTGCGCCGGCGTCTTCAGCGGATTGGCCTCGATGAAGTTGTTGAACTCGAGGAAGTAGCCGCCGCCCTCGGGCGCGAAGAACACGACCGCGCTGAAGATGAACAGGAACACCGCGACGCCGATAGATGTCGTGCACGGTGTAGTACGGATGGAACGGGATGCCGTCGAGCGGGATGGCCCGTCTCGGCGTCCTGGTTGGCCTGATCTCGACGCCGTCGGGATTGTTCGAGCCGACCTCGTGCAGGGCGATGATGTGCGCGCCACCAGGCCGAGCAGCACCAGCGGCACGGCGATCACGTGGAAGCTGAAGAAGCGGTTCAGCGTCGCGTCGCCGACGACGTAGTCGCCGCGGATCAGCAGCGCCAGGTCGGGGCCGATGAAGGGCACCGCCGGCGAACAGGTTGACGATCACCTGCGCGCCCCAGTAGCTCATCTGCCCCCAGGGCAGCAGGTAGCCCATGAAGGCCTCGGCCATCAGGCAGAGGAAGATGCCGCAGCCGAAGAGCCAGACCAGCTCGCGCGGCTTGCGGTAGCTGCCGTAGATCAGGCCGCGGAACATGTGCAGGTAGACGACGATGAAGAACGCCGACGCGCCGGTGGAGTGCATGTAGCGCACCAGCCAGCCCCAGGGCACGTCGCGCATGATGTATCTCGACCGACGCGAACGCCTGTGGCGGCGTCGGGCTTGTAGTGCATCGTCAGGAAGATGCCGGTCGAGGATCTGCATCACCAGCACCAGCAGTCGCGCAGCGAGCCGAAGACGTACCAGATGTTGAAGTTCTTCGGCGCGTAGTACTCGCGACATGTGCTCGTTGTAGAGCTTGCTGAGCGGGAAGCGGTTGTCGACCCAGGTCAAGCAGCTTTTGGCCTGCGCCGGCGCCGGCGGGTGCGGTTTGCAATTCAGCCATGCTCGTGCTCCTGTGTTCGGCGTGGTGCGGCGGATGCGGCTCAGGCCTGCTTCGTCTTCGCCGATGAGGAGGCGGCTGTCGGAGAGGTACATGTGCGGCGGCACCTCGCAGGTTGTCCGGGCGCGGGCTTGTCCTTGAAGACGCGGCCGGCCATGTCGAAGGTCGAGCCGTGGCAGGGGCAGAGGAAGCCGCCGGCCCAGTCGTCCGGCAGCGAGGGCTGCGGCGCCGGGCACGAACTTGTCGCTCGGCGAGCAGCCGAGATGGGTGCAGATGCCGACGACGACCAGGTACTTCGGGCTTGATGCGAGCGGTCCTCGTTGCGCGCGTAGGTCGGCGTCAGCTCGTCGGCATTGCGCTTCGACTTCGGGTCGGCGAGCTGCGCGGTCGAGCTTGGGCAGCTCGGCGAGCTGCTCCGGGCGTGCGGCGCACGATCCAGACCGGCTTGCCGCGCCACTCGACGGTGAGCTTCTCGCCCGGCTTGATGCGCGCTGATGTCGACCTCGACCGGGCGCCGGCGGCGCGGGCACGCTCCGAAGGCTCGAAAGCTGCTGACGAAGGGGACGGCGACGAAGCCGGCGCCGACAGCGCCGGCACAACCCGACGCGATGATCCAGGTGCGCTTGCCACCGTCGATCTTCTGCTCACTCATGCTGATCCGTTCCTCGATGACGCTCGTACGAGACGCGAGAAGTCAACCCGACAATTCTAGCGGTGCTGTCAAGCGCCGACGACCCGGGACACGTGCCTGCGCCGCTTGCCTTGACTTCGTCGCCGGGTCGAGGCAATACTCGCCACATCGCGGAGGCGAGCAGCATGGGCTTGGCAAGCCGAGTTCAAGGAGTTCGCGACGAAGGGCAACGTCGTCGACCTCGCCGTCGGCGTGATCATCGGCGCGGCGTTCGGCAAGATCGTCGATTCGCTCGTCAAGGACCTGATCATGCCGGTCGTCGGCCGGATCTTCGGCGGCCTCGACTTCTCGAACTACTTCGTCGTGCTCGCCGCCGCCCCCGCCGGACTACGCCGGACCGATGACCTACGAGGCGCTGACCAAGGCCGGCGTGCCGCTGTTCGCCTGGGGCAACTTCCTCACGGTCTGCTCAACTTCCTGATCCTCGCCTTCATCATCTTCATGATGGTGCGGCAGATCAACCAGCTGCGCCGCGCCGAGCCGCCGCCGCCCGCGCGGCGACTGCCCGAGGACACCGTGCTGCTGCGCGAGATCCGCGACGCGCTGAAGCGCTGAAGGCGAGTCGGCGCGGCCGCCGGGTGGCGCGACTCAGGCGCCGAGCGTGACGCAGTGCCACGACGCGGCGCGGATTTTTGGCCCGCATACTAGAGGAACTCTCGCCTGCTCTAGAGGTACTCTGCGCGCGCCGCAACCGGCGCGGCGCGTCACCGCTGAGATGAATCCGATCGAACCACGCGCGCAGGCCGCGCTCGACGCAGCCATGAACCTGATCCGGACGGCGGCCGCGTCGGCGGGCGATGCGCGGTCGAAATTCTCGACGATGCAGGCGCAGAACGCCACCAGGCCCGCCGAGCGCGAGCTGATGCTTCAACGCCATGCAGGAGCTGCGCCGCAACCTGGGCATCGTTCCAGGGCGCCTTTCACGAGCGCGCTGCGCGAGCGGATCGCCAAGGACCTGTCGCCGCGCGGTCGACAACAAGCGCAAGCTCGAGTCGGCCGACTGGCAGACGCTCAGCCTGGTCGACGTGCAGGAGGTCGAGACGCAGATGAACTCACGTCCGCCTCGGCCAGCTGATCTCGCACGAGTGCGGACTGGCAGCTGCGCGACCTGGCGGCGTACATGGGGTCGCTGCTCAGCTTCGGCCGCGCCGACGACGAGCGCAACCCGCTGCGCGCCGAGATCATCGGCGCGGCCCTGAACCGCGGCATCGAGGCGATCTCGGGCGACCGCGACCATCGCCGCATCCTACGCCCGCGAGCTCGGGCAGGCGGTGGCGCAGGCGATGCCGCGACGTGCTACGACGAGATCGTTGAAGCATGCTGCAGGAGCGCGGCATCCAGCCGGTGCACCTGACGGTGCGCACCGGTCGAGGGCCCGGGCAACCAGATCTTCGGCGCCAACTCGGGCTACGCCAGCCTGCCGCGCGACGGCCGCAACTCGATCGCGCAGCGGCTACGGTGAGCTCGAGTCGAGCTTCCGGCGCAGCGACCTGGACCTGCTCGCCGCGCACCGGCGCGCCCTCGCCACCGCATTCCCGAGCCGGCGTCCGGCGGGGTCGACAGCATCCGCGACGCCGCGCCGCACGCGCGCGCGGTCGGGCTCGCGGCGCCGGTCGCACGGCACGCGCGGCACCGCCGCCGACCAGCAGCTCATGACCTTGCTGCGGCGCCTGACTGCCGTATCGCCAGCCCGGGCGAGCTCGGTCCGGTCGGCCTCGGCGGCCCGCGGGCGGGGCTACCGGCGGCGGCTTCGGCGGCAGCTACGAGGCGGTACGGCGGCGGCCGTGCCGGCGGCACACGGCGCGGTGGCCCGGGCGGCTACGGCGGCGTCGCGCGAACCGGCGACGGATACGCCGGGCGGCGGCAGTCGCCACGCCGCAGGACATCCTCGGTACGCGGCACGGCTATGGCGGCGAGCCTGCCCGGCAGGGCTTCGATCCTGCAGCGGCCGCCCGCGGTTCGATCCCGGCGGCCGCCGGCGCTCGGTGCGCCGACCCTCGCGCGGAGCGCCGATCACCGGAGGCGGTCCGAACTCGAGGCGGCGGAGGCGGCGTCAGCCCCGGCGGCGCGGCGGGGCTCCGGCACGCAGTTACAGCGACGGCCTGACCGGCCTGATGGCCGTCAACCTGATCCGCGCGCATCGCGAGGAGCTGATCCAGGCCTCGACCGGCAAGCTCGATCACATGGTGATCGACGTCGTCGGCAGCCTGTTCGACCAGATCCTGTCCGACTCGCGCGTGCCGCCGCAGATGGCGCGCGAGATCGCCCGCCTGCAGCTGCCGGTGCTGCGCGTCGCGCTCAGCGACCCGAGCTTCTTCTCGACGCGGCGCCATCCGGTGCGCCGCTTCATCAACCGCATCGCCTCGCTCGCCAACGCCTTCGACGACTTCGACGAGACGGCCCGGGCGCGCAGTTCCTGCTGCGCGTGCAGGAAGCTGGTCGACGAGATCGATCGAGGGCGACTTCGACCAGATCGAGCTGTACGCCGCCAAGGTCGCCGAGCTCGAGAACTTCATCGCCGAGCAGACCGAGGGCGGTCGAGGAGAAGCCGGCGCGGTCGACGACGCTCGACGCCAAGGAATCCGAGCTGCGCGTGCAGCAGCGCTACATGCTGCAGCTGCAGTCGGCGCTCGGGCCGATGTCGCTGCCGCCGTACCTGCAGGAGTTCCTGTCCCAGGTCTGGAGCCAGGCGCTGGTGCTCGCGGTGCGCCGCGACGGCGCCGAGTCCGACCGCGCGCGCGCGCTACCGCCGCGCGTCGGCACCGACCTGGTGATGAGCGTCCAGCCCAAGGGCTCGCCGGATGTTCCGCAAGAAGTTCCTGATGCAGCTGCCGCCGCTGATGAAGGACCTGAACGAAGGCATGAAGCTGATCGGCTGGCCCGAAGCGGCGCAGAAGGAGTTCTTCGCCAAGCTGCTGCCGGCGCACGCCGAGTCGCCTCAAGGGCCAGCCGCTGAGCGAGCTCGACCACAACCTGATGGTCAAGCAGCTCGAGGCGATCTTCGCGCATGCCGGTGCCGTCGAGTCGAGAGCTTCGGCGCGCGGCGAGCGCGATCCCGGAGGTGGCCGACGAGGTATCGAGACGCCGCTTCACGCCCGAAGAGGCGAAGCAGGTCGGCTTCGTCGCCGAGGCCGCGGTCGACTGGTCGGACGAGGTCGACGCCGAGCTCGCGTCGACATCGACCTGGGCGACGGAGCTGCAGCCGGCCGAGCCGATGTCGGCGTCGATCGCGGCGGTGCTCGACCCCGAGGCGGACAGCCAGCTCGGCCCGTCGACCTCCGAATCGGGCGAGGCCGGCGAGCCGATCAAGGGCCGCAGCTGATCGACCACGTCAAGCTCGGCTTCGCCTACCAGATGCACCTGAAGGACGAGTGGCAGAAGGTCCGCCTCGCCCACGTCAGCTCGGGGCGCAGCTTCTTCGTCTTCACCCGCGGCGGCAAGCACCAGGAAACGATCTCGATGACCTCGCGCATGCTGGCGCGGATGTGCGAGACCGGGCGCTTCGCGCGCCGTCGAGAGCGCCTACCTCATGGAGCGGGCGACGCTGCGCGCGCGCAAGCAGCTCGCCGCGCTCAAGGCGCCGACGCAAGCACTGAGGCGCCGTCACGCCCGGCCGGCAGCGTGCGCGCCATCCGCAGCGCGGCGCGCGCAGGCTCGGCCGGATCGGCGATGCCGCGGCCGGCGATGTCGAACGCGGTGCCGTGATCGGGGCTGGTGCGCACGAACGGCAGGCCGAGCGTCACGTTGACGCCGTGCTCGACGCCGAGGTACTTCACCGGGATCAGGCCGTGGTCGTGCGTCATCGCGACGACGATGTCGAACTCGCCGGCATGGCCCGGCGCGTTGCGGGCGCGCATGAAGACCGTGTCGGGCGCGTACGGGCCGCTCGCGTCGATGCCTTCGGCGCGCGCCGCCGCGCACCGCGCGGCGCGATGATCGCGTCGCTCTCCTCGTCGCCGAACAGGCCGCCCTCGCCGGCATGCGGATTGAGGCCGGCGACGGCGATGCGCGGCCGGCAGCCCCTGCCGCAGCGCGCGCCGCGGCGGGCGATGCGGATCGTCTCGAGCACCGGCGTCGAAGGTGACCGCGTCGATCGCCTTGGCGCAGCGACCAGGTGGATCGTCACCAGCACCGGTGCGCAGCTCGTCGTTGGCGAGCATCATGCGCACCGGCGGCGCGCGCGCCGCCCGGCGCCGCCAGCGCCTGCAGCATCTCGGTGTGGCCTGGGATAGCGGCACGCCGGCGGCGGCGAGCGCCTCCTTGTGGATCGGCGCGGTGACCACGCCTCCGGCCTGGCCGCTGCTGCACCAGCTCGCACCGCGCGCTCGATCGCCAGCGCGCCGCGGCCCGCGCCGGCGCGCGCGTCGACCCGGCCGAGCGGCGCCGCGAGTCAGGTCGGCGGGCAGGCCCTCGACCTGGAGCACCGGCATGCAGTCGGGCGGCACGTCGGCGAGCTGCCCGGGTGCGTCGATCCGCGCCACCGGCAGCAGGCCGCCGACGACGCCGGCCGCGCGCGCGCATCACGGCGCGACGTCGCCGACGACGAACGCAGCCGCCGGCCTCGCCGCGCGGAACAGCCGGGCGATGATCTCCGGGCCGATGCCGCAGGCGTCGCCCATGGTGATCGCCAGCGGCTGGCGGCGAGCTGAAGCCATGCGCCATTGTCGTCGCGCGGCAGCGCCGGATAATCGGCCACCACTTCTCCTGACGCATGCGCAAAGCCTGGCTCCTGTTCTCGCAGACCGTGACCGTCGCGCGTCGCGCTGCTGTTCGTCGTCGCGACGCTGAAGCCGCAGTGGCTCGAGCGCGGCGCTCGACCCGACCGGCCGCGTCCCGCCGCGGCGATCGTGCCGCTGCCCGCGCCGGTGCAGAGCGTCGCGCTGATCGGCCCGGGCACGGCGCCACCGAGCTACAGCGTCGCCGCCAAGCGGGCCTCGCCGGCGGTGGTCGAGCATCACCGCGCAGCCAGGCGCCGCTGCGCAACGGCGCGCGCCGACGACCCGATGTTCCGCTTCTTCTTCGGCGACCGGGCGCGGCAGATGCCGAGGAGCGCCAGGTCGGCCTCGGCTCGGGCGTGATCGTCTCGCCCGCGGGCTACCTGCTCACCAACAACCACGTCGTCGAAGGCGCCGACGACATCGAGGTCGCTGCTCGGCGACGGCCGCAGCGCCAAGCGCGCAGATCGATCGGCACCGACCCCGAGTCCGACGTCGCGGTGCTGAAGATCGACCTCGACAAGCCTGCCCGTGATCGCCTTCGGCGACGTCGACACGCTGCAGGTCGGCGACGTCGTGCTGGCGATCGGCAACCCGTTCGGCGTCGGCCAGACGGTCACCTCGGGCATCGTCAGCGCGCTCGGCCGCAACCAGCTCGGCATCAACACCTTCGAGAACTTCATCCAGACCGACGCCGCGATCAACCCGGGCAACTCGGGCGGCGCGCTGGTCGACGCGAGCGGCAACCTGCTCGGCATCAACACCGCGATCTACTCGCGCAGCGGCGGCAGCCCGGGCATCGGCTTCGCGATTCCCGTCAGCACCGCGCGCCAGGTGATGGAAGGCCTGATCAAGGACGGCCAGGTCGACGCGCGGCTGGATCGGCGTCGAGCCGCGCGACCTGACGCCCGAGATCGCCAAGACGCTCGACCTGCCGGTCGACGCAGGGCGTTCTGATCACCGGCGTGTCGCAGAGCGGGCCCGGCGAGCGAGCGGCGGCCTGCAGCCCGGGCGACGTCGTCGTCGCGGATCGCCGGCACGCCGGTCGCCAACACGCCGCAGCTGCTCAACGCGGTGGCCGGCGCTCAAGCCGCGCGAGACGGCGACGATCGGCGTGCAGCGCGGCGACGAGCGCGCTCGACGCTCAAGGTGACGGTGGCGCAGCGGCCGCGGTCGCGGCCCGCCGCAGCAGCAGCCGATAGCGAGCGCACGCGGACCGCGCGCGCTGACCGCCGGCTCACGAGGCTGCCCTCTCTCGGCCGGCGGCTGGGTGTGCTTGATGAAGATCACTGCGCCGCCCAGATGCCGACCTCGTAGAGCAGGCACATCGGGATCGCCAGCGCCGAGCTGCGAGACGATGTCGGGGGCGTCAGGATCGCGGCGATGATGAACGCGAGGACGATGAAGTAGCTGCGGAAGGCCTTCAGCTTCTCGATGCTCACCATGCCGATCCGCGCCAGCACGACGACGACGATCGGCACCTCGAACGCCGCGCCGAAGGCGATGAACATCGTCAGCACGAAGCTGAGGTAGGCCTCGATGTCCGGCATCGCCGAGACGCTCTTCGGCGCGAACGCTCTGGATGAAGCGTGAAGACCTTGCCGAAGACGAAGAAGTAGCAGAACGCCGACGCCGAGGAAGAACAGCAGCGTGCTCGAGATCACCAGCGGCAGCACCAGCTTCTTCTCGTGCATGTAGAGGCCCGGGCGCGACGAACGCCCAGGCCTGGTAGAGCACGACCGGCAGCGCCACCAGGAACGCCGCCATCAGCGTGATCTTGAGCGGCACGAGGAACGGCGAGATCACGTTGGTCGCGATCAGCGTGCCGCCCGCGGGCAGGTGCGCGACCAGCGGCGCGGCGAGCAGGTCGTAGAGCGCGCCCGGGCCGGGCAGAAGAACAGCACGCCGAAGCAGACGCCGACCGCGATCGCAGCGCGGGATCAGCCGGTCGCGCAGCTCGATCGAGGTGCGAGACGAACGGCTGCTCGGTGCCGGCGAGCTCGTCGTCGGGACCCTTGTCGGCGCTCATCGGCCTCACGCCGAGTGCGCGGCGGACGGAAGCGCGCCACGCGCGCCGCGCCCGACTGCGCCTTGCCGCGGATGCCGTGCCTGCTGCTTGTACCACTGCGGCATCGCGCCGCGCTTCAGGCGCCAGTTCTTCTTCGGATGCCGGTACTGCGGCGGCGGCGTCAGCGCCGTCGTGCTGGCCGCTGCCGGGCGGCGGCAGCGGATCCGCGGCGGCTGCCAGGCGGCTTGCGAGGTCGGCGGTGGTCTGGTTGATCTCGCTCGAGACCGTCTGCTCGACGTTGCGCGCCGCGTCCTCGAACTGGGTCTTCATCTTCTTCAGCTCTTCGAGCTCGATCGAGCGGTTGACCTCGGCCTTGACGTCGGCGACGTAGCGCTGCGCCTTGCCGATCAGCGTGCCCGACGGTGCGGGCGACGCGCGGCAGCTTCTCGGGCCGATGACGATCGAGCGCCACGGCGCCGATGAGGGCGATCTTGTCGAAGCCGAAGTCGATCATGGCGAGCGGTCGCAGCCGCGCGCGGTTCAGGCGCTCACGACTTGGTCTTCGCCTCGACGTCGACGGTGCTCGGCATCGACCGCTGCGCGCGCTGCTGACCTGCTGGTCGGCGCGGCCGGATCGGCCGGCGACGCCGTGCCGTCGCTGCACGCCGTCCTTGAAGCCCTTGACCGCGCCGCCGAGGTCGCTGCCGATGTTGCTGCAGCTTCTTGGTGCCGAAGATCAGCACGACGATCAGCAGCACGATCAGCCAGTGCCAGACGCTGAATGAACCCATGATTGGTTCTCCAATGGAGGAATTGAGCGGAGATTCTAGGTCAGCCCTTCGCCCAGGGACGCGGACCGCCCATGACGTGCATGTGGAGGTGCTGCACCTCCTGGCACGCCGTCCGGCCCGGTGTTGACGAGGGTGCGAAAGCCGTTCGTCACGCCGAGCTCGCGCATCAGCCGCGGCGCCAGCGCCAGCATCCGGCCGAGCAGCGCGGTGTGCGCGTCGGTCACGTCGTAGAAGGTCGCGATGTGCTCCTTCGGGATGATCAGCACGTGCACCGGCGCCCACGGCGCGATGTCGTGGAAGACGAGCAGTTCGTCGTCCTCGTAGGCCTTTCGGCTCGGGATCTCGCCGGCGACGATGCTGGCAGAAGATGCAGCTCGGGTCGCGCGTTCATCGCGGCCGTCCTCAGGCTCGGCATCGGCGTGTTCGACGACAGGTTCAGCCAGCCGCGCGACGATGCGGTAGAGGAACCAGAGCGAGATCAGCGCCCAGGCGATCCAGCCGGGAACGAGGAGCAGCAGCCAGAGCGGCGACGGTGACGAGGTAGAGGCCGCCGGCCCAGAGGACGCTGCGGATGCGCCAGCTGAAGTGCGACTCCTGCCAGGTGCCGCGCGGCGTCGTCGCGCTTGACCATGTCGAGTGCGAAGGCGACCGAGCAGCAGCACGACGCTGCGCCTGCACGCCCGGCAGCACGGCGCCGACGGCGACGATCGCGTGCATGAAGTAGCTGATGTGGCCGATGCGTCTTCAGCGTTCTGCTGCGTCGCGGGTCGATCTCGATGATCTCGTTCATGATCCGTGCTCCTTCTCTCGTACTGTCATCTTGCGGCGCGGCGAACTCCTCGAGCCCCGACTGGCCCTCGCGCCGCTCGAGCTCGGCGAGCACGTCGGCCGGCGCCAGGCCGTGCGCGGCGAGCGCGATCATGGTGTGGAACCAGAGGTCGGCGACCTCGCGCGACGATCTTCTGCGCGGTCGCCGTCCTTGCAGGCCATGACCGACCTCGGTCGCCTCCTCGCCGATCTTCTTCAGCACCGCGTCGGCGCCCTTGGCGAACAGGCGCGCGACGTAGCTCTTGTCGGGTCGCCGGCGCGCCGCGCCTCGATCACCGCGGCGAGCGCGCGCCAGCGTGTCGTTGGCGGCGTCGGGCGATCATCGCCGCTATCTGTAGATGCGCTCCGGATCTTTCAAGACCGGATCGACCGTCTGCCAGGCGCCGTCCTCGTAGACGCTGGAAGAAGCACGAGTGGCGGCCGGTGTGGCAGGCGATCGCCGGCTCGCCCGGCGCGCGGCCGCGTCTGCTCGACCTTGAGCAGCACGACGTCGTTGTCGCAGTCGAGGCGCAGCTCCTGCACCTTCTGGACGTGGCCGCTCTCCTCGCCCTTGTGCCAGAGCCGGCCGCGCGAGCGGCTCCAGTAGACCGCCTCGCCGAGCTCGGCGGTCTGCGCCAGCGCCTCGCGGTTCATGAAGGCGAACATCAGCACGTCGTTCGCTGCCGACCTCCTGGGCGATCGCCGGCACGAGGCCGTTGCGCGTCCCACTTCACCTCGTCGAGCCAGCTCATGACGTCAGTGTAGCGGCGCCTCCGGGCTCGAATGCGTCGCGCCGGCGAAGCCCTGCTCGGCGGCGAACCAGTCGCAGCACCGGCAGCGTGCCGGGCAGCACCGGCGCGACCGTCGACCGGCAGCGTCTGCCACGCCATCGCCTGGCGCTCGCGTCATCTCGAACTCGCCCCGCCAGTCGAGCACCTTGCAGAAATGCAGGCGCACGCGGGCATGCGCGTAGTCCATGCAGCGTCGACGTTCCACGGCTCGGCGGCGCCGATCGTGATGCCGAGCTCCTCGTGCAGCTCGCGCCGCAGCGCCTGCCTCGACCGACTCGCCGGCCTCGAGCTTGCCGCCCGGGAACTCCCAGTAGCCGGCGTAGACCTTGCCGGTCGGGCGCGAGGTGAGCAGGAAGCGCCCGTCGGCGTCGATCAGCACGCCGACCGCGACGTCGACCGGATGGCGCGGCGCCTTCGCGTCGACCGCGCTGGCGCCGCTCACGCGTGGTGCCTTCCGGCGTAGTCCTTCGGCGAACTGGTACGCGACCCGGCCGGAGCGCGAGCCGCGCTCGAGCGCCCAGACCAGCGACTCCTGGCGCGCCGCGGCGATCGCCTCGGCGTCGACGCCGAACGCGCGCAGCCACTGCGGCGACGATCGCCAGGTACTCGTCCTGGCTGAACGGGTAGAAGCTCACCCACAGGCCGAAGCGCTCGGACAGCGAGATCTTCTCCTCGACGACCTCGCCCGGATGGACCTCGCCGTCCTCGGTGTGCTGGTAGGTGAGGTTCTCCTTCATGTACTCGGGCAGCAGGTGGCGCCGGTTGCTGGTCGCGTAGATCAGCACGTTGTCCGAGGCCTGCGGCGACCGAGCCGTCGAGGATCGACTTGAGCGCCTTGTAGCCGGGCTCGCCCTCGTCGAAGCTGAGGTCGTCGCAGAAGACGATGAAGCGCTCGGGCCGCTCGGCGACCAGGTCGACGATGTCGGGCAGGTCGACCAGGTCGGTCTTGTCGACCTCGATCAGGCGCAGCCCGCGCGGCGCGAACTCGTTCAGGCAGGCCTTGATCAGCGAGCTCTTGCCGGTGCCGCGCGCGCCGGTGAGCAGCACGTTGTTGGCGCCGTGGCCGGCGACGAACTGCTCGGTGTTGCGCAGCAGCCGCTCCTTCTGCGGCGTCGACCTCGACCAGCGCGGCGAGGCGGATCGGCGCGACGTGGCGCACCGGCTCGAGCGCGCCCTGAGCCGCCGCGCTTGCGGTAGCGAAAGCGCGATCGAGGCGCTCCAGTCGGGCGCGCCGAGCGGATGCGGCAGCACCGCCTCGAGGCGCGCGTCAGCAGCGCCTCGGCGCGCGTCGATCAGGTGCAGCAGCGGAGCGGGTTCGAAGCCATGCGGCAGTTCAGTGCGCGCGCAGCGGTCGCCCGCGGCAGCGACGCGCGTCGCGCACCGGCATCGCCGCGACCGTGCCGTCGGCGACCGCGAACGAGCACGCGGTCGCTCGGCGCCGGCGTGGATCGGGTGCATGCCGGTGAAGGCGCCGAACGCCGGCAGCACGCCGACCGCGTCGCCGAGAGCCAGAAGCACGGCAGGCGCAGGTGGTCGTACGCTGCGCCCGCCGAGCGCTGACGCACGGATGCAGGTGGCCGGCCAGCACGTACGCGCCGCGCGACGGCGCGCGGGTGATGGCAGAGCGCGAAGCCGTCGAGCGCGAAGCGGCTCGTCGACGACGCGCGATGCCGAGGCCGCGCGGCGGGTCGCCGGCGCGGCTCGTCGTGGTTGCCGCGCACCAGCACGAGGTCGAGCGCGGCATGCGCGCGCGCGCCAGCGCGCCACCGCGCCGAGCGTCGCCGGCGCATGCGACGCGCGCCGAATGGAGGAAGTCGCCGAGGAAGACGATGCGCGGCGCGCGCCAGCGCGCCGCCAGCGCCGACAGCGCGGCGAGCGTCTCGCTCGTCGTGCCGCGCGGCACCGGCACGCCGAGCCGCGAAAGCTCACCGCCTTGCCGATGTGCGCATCGGCGACGAGCAGCGTGCGCGCTGGCGGCGCAGGAAGCGCCGCCTTCTCGGGCAGCAGGCGTGAGCGGCCGGCCGCCGGCCGCGATCGTCGTCGCCACGCGGCGCAGCGCCTAGCGCCGACCTCAGGCCGACGCGAGCAGCGCGCAGCGCGGCGTCGAGGTGCTCGGTCGGGCTGCTGCTGGAAGCCCGAGCGCGCGAAGCGCTGCAGCCGGCCGATCGGCGAACGCGGTCAGCACCGAGGCCTGCGCGTTGCGCGTCGACCGTCGGCGTCGTCGACGCCGGCGTGCCTCGGCCGACAGCGCGCAGGCTCTGGCGCAGCTGCGACTCGATGCGGTCGAAGAACTGGTTCATGCGCGCGTGCAGGCGCTCGTTCTCGAACACCAGCGCATCGCCGACCATGACGCGCGTCATGCCCGGGTTCTTCTCGCCGAACTGGAGCAGCACGGTCGAGGATCTTGCTGCACCTGCGCGCCGGCGTCGGCGCTCGCGCTCGGCGATCTGGTTGACGAGCGTGAAGACGCTCTGCTCGATGAACTCGATCAGGCCCTCGAACATCTGCGCCTTGCTCGCGAAGTGGCGGTAGAGCGCCGCCTCGGAGACATCGAGCTTCGCCGCGAGCGCCGCGGTCGTGATGCGCTCGGCGCCGGGCTGCTGCGAGCATCGCTGGCCAGCGTCTGCAGGATCTGCACGCGGCGCTCGCCCGGCTTCGGGCGCTTGCGGGCCGGCGCGGGCACGGCGGTGGCAGCGCCACGGGACGATGCGTCGGGTGCGGGCGGCGCATCGCGTCCTCCGCGGAGTCGTCGGCAGCGACGGGTCTCAGCGCGGGTCGGCAGGAGGGGTCATCGAAGCGCGCATCAGCGTGCTGAAGCGCGCTTGATTTTGGCATACACGTACGCGGGCTTCGGACAAGCGTCGAACGCCAACTTCGGCGGACGGCGCGCCGTCGTTGATCTCCGATCGCGGCGAGTGCCCGCGGAAGCGGCCGCTCGAGGTAGCGCTGCATCCACACCGCGTGCATGCCGAGCCGGCGCGTGCCGCCTTCTGGTGCTGCGAGCGTGTCCTCGACCAGGACGCAGCGCGTCGGCGGCACGCTGCAGGCGCGCGCGCGACCGGCGGAGCATGCCGCGCGTCGGGCTTGGGGCGGAGCGTGGCCGAACATCGTCATGTCCTCGATGCGTGATGACGCCGTCGAAGCAGCGCAGCCAGGCCGAGCGTGTCCAGCACGCGCATCGCGTAGGCGCGCGGCGCGTTGGTCAGGATGAACTTGCGGCCGGGCAGGCGCGCCGAGCGCGGCGCGGTCGTGCGCGCTGCGTGCGCAGCCGCTCCTCGAGGCCCGGGCAGCCGGTGCGTCTGCTCGAGGAAGTGCGCGGCGCGGACGCCGTGGTGGCGCACCAGGCCGAGCAGCGTCGCGCCGTAGCGCTGCCAGTAGCTGCTGGCGCAGCGCGCCGCGCCTCGTCGGCGTCGAGCGCCGAGATGGTGCGACGATGTAGTCGGTCATCGCGGCGTGCATCGTCGCCGAACGCGGCGTGGCTCGCGTCGTGCAGCGTGTTGTCGAGGATCGAAGAGCCAGAGCCGGGACGCTTCTTCAACGCGATCGGATCATCGTCCCGTAGGCCTGCTCGGTCAGCACTTCGAGCAGCATCGCGTGCGGCACCCGGCCGTCGATGATGTGCACCGTGTTGACGCCGTTCTTGGCGGCGTCGAGCGCCGACTGCGATCTTCGGCAGCATGCCGCCGGAGATGGTGCCGTCGGCGAACAGCTCGTCGATCTCGCGCGCGCGTCAGGTCGGTGAGCAGCTTGCCCGCCTTGTCGAGCACGCCCGGCGTGTTGGTCAGCATCATCAGCTTCTCGGCCTTCAGCACCTCGGCCAGCTTGCCGGCGACGACGTCGGCGTTGATGTTGTAGTTCTCGTTGTCGCGCGCCGAAGCCGAGCGGCGAGATCACCGGGATGAACTGGTCGTCCTGCAGCGCCTTGACCACGCTCGGGTCGATCGACTCGATCTCGCCGACCTGGCCGACGTCGTGCTCCTTGCTCGGGTCGTTGCGGTCGACCATGCTGCAGCTTGCGCGCGCGGATCAGGCCGCCGTCGCGGCCGGTCAGGCCCACCGCCTTGCCGCCGGCCGACGTTGATCAGGCCGACGATGTCCTGCTGCACCTGGCCGGCGAGCACCCACTCGACGACTTCCATCGTCTCGTCGTCGGTGACGCGCATGCCCTGGATGAACTGTGCCCTTCTTGCCGATCTTGGCGAGCGCCTCCTCGATCTGCGGGCCGCCGCCGTGCACCACCACCGGGTTCATGCCGACCAGCTTGAGCAGCACCACGTCCTCGGCGAAGTCCTGCTGCAGCGCCGGGTCGGTCATGGCGTTGCCGCCGTACTTGATGACGATGGTCTTGCCGTGAAAGCGGCGGATGTAGGGCAGCGCCCGGGCGAGGATCTCTCGGCCGTCGTCGCGCGGCGAGACGTGCGTGAGGTCCGGGCGAGTCGTCGGTGGAAGCAGGAAGCAGCGC
>ERZ1370068.4917-contig-3967_pt1 | contig 69545 bp, 118 predicted proteins | sample MGYA00561227_ERZ1370068 | MGnify/ENA primary metagenome ERZ1370068 (study PRJEB38410, sample SAMEA6850437) | metagenome | study: Metagenomic assessment of the ecological functions of the soil: analysis of the soil microbiota associated with the...
AATGTACTTCGTTCAGTTACGTATTGCTAGTAGCTATATAAGATTGCAACCAATCCTAAAATATTACCAGCAGTTCAGTTATTCTGGTGTTTATTTAAAAACTGTCAACCAGGAATGCCCTCTTATAAACTCAACTTATAAAATGGGGGGGTTTTTTTATATTTAAAAGATGAAGCGTTGCAGGAGCGAACATCTCATAATTCTTTTTCTAAGAATAATGTTTATGGTAATTGTTCTTGTCAATTCTATTTATGGCAATGCCCAGCAACCAAAGATTGATAGTTTAAAGAAATTAATAGCAGGCACTAAAACGGATACGGCGAAAATTGATTTATATGAAAAGTTAGGCAATGCCTATCGCACAGAAAAGAAAATGGATTCTTCCATTCTATCTTATAAGCAAGCTTTAGAGATAAATAAGAAGAATGATTACTCATTACAAGGGCAAAACTCAAACACTGGAACGATTGCTTACATATTGTATGAAATGGGTGATTATTCCCAATCCGTAAAATATGCAGAACAGCAATTATTATTAGGTGAACAATCAAATGATGCAGCTACGGAAGGCGGTGCTAATTTAATAATCGGGCATGACTACAGGGAAATGAGTGAATACCATCAGTCGCTCAAATCATTATTTTAAAGCATACCATTTTTGGGAAATTTTTCATAAAGGCAGGAATGAGCCCCCGGACAATACCTATACAATTCTTTGTATTAGTGAAAACGTACTTAAAAAATGAATAACCTTGATTCTGCCTTAATCTTTGTACGGCAAGGATAGACAGATTAGCAACAGCCGTTCCAGATGGCTTATTAATTCTGCTTGCCGAAAGAATATTATAGGTGATATATATATTTCACAAAAAGCTGATGATAAAACAGCTTTATATTATTACAGGCAATACGTTCCTGATTATACAAGGTAAAGTATAAAGAAAGAAACAGGGATTTAGGTTTTGTGTTTAATAACATGGCAAAAATTTTTCGGAAAAGAGGGGAAATTGATTCACTGGCTGTTTATTACGCTAAAAAAGCATTCAGCAATGCACAGTCGTTTCAAGACGAGCAAAACATATACGATGCGGCAAGTGCATTATATGAGTTTGAATGCTAAACCTTTCATAATGAATCGCAGGCTTTCCTTTATTTAAAAATTGCGTCGAGCTGCTAAAGACAGTATGGCAAGCATTGAAAGATAAGACAAATTCAACTGCTTACTTTTAATGAAGATGAGTGAAAAGAACAGCAGGAAGCAGATGCCAAACAAGCTGCAAAAACAAGACTCATTATAATTATTGCTTCTATTCTCGTTTCAATCATAGCCATTCTGATCTGGAGCCGTGTAAGGCAATTAAGATTAAGATATAAATCAATACTTGAACAAAAGAATCTGGAAAAATTAAAAACACAACTATTAGAACTTGAAGCCAAGCACTTACGTGCACAGATGAACCCGCATTTTATTTTTAACTGTATGAATTCAATCAAATTACTAATGCAACAACATGAAAATGAAAAAGCAATTACTTATCTCACTACTTTTCAAAGCTCATTCGTACCATCTTTCAAAACTCAGACAAAAGAGAAATTACATTATACGATGAAGTTGGAAACATGCAAACTATATATACTAATAACCGAAAGCATGCGCTTTGCAGATAAATTCAGATACTCATTTTCAACAGATGAAACAATAGATCTGAAGTTGCTGATGGTTCCTGCGCTCATTATTCAAACATTTATAGAAAATGCAATATGGCATGGTATTATGCCGAAAGAAAATGGAGGCAGTGTAAACATAACTGTAAAAAGAAACGGCGAAAATGTTGCTTTGCATTATTGATGACGACGGCATAGGAAGAGAAAACATCAAAGCGAAATAAATTTAACGGCTGATGCACATGAATCAAAAGGTGTGCACCTAACACAGAGCAGGATTGATCTTGATAATTTAATTAACCAGCGCAATGCATCACTTGAAATTATTGATAAGAGAAGATGAACAATGGCATAGTATCAGGTACAAAAGTTATTCTCACATTTAAAGAGTATTAAATGATCACAGCAATTATTATAGATGATGAACAACATTGCGTGGAAGCTTTGTATGGAGATTTGATAAAGTACCACAGCAATGTTGAAGTACTGGCGAAATGCAATTCCGCCAAAGAAGGCATTCTTGCCATTAAAAATTAAAGCCACAACTTATTTTTCTGGATGTGGAAATGCCCTGGATGAATGGTTTTGAAATGCTGGAGATGCTTGATCACATTGATTTCTGCATCATCTTTACTACAGCCTACGATAAGTTTGCAGCACAAAGCTTTTCTGCATAAGCGCGGTAGATTACTTACTCAAACCAATTGATATAAATGACTTTAAAAGCAGCTATACATAAAGCCGAAGAAAAATTCTTTCTCTGCGCGGCACCATGAACATTGAAAACCTGTTTCATAATATAAGGCAGCCTTCACAGGAACAAAAGATTGCATTACCCAACCGCGATGGTTATGAATTTCACACCCTATCCAATCTATTTTATATTGCAGCGCTGAAGGCGCTTATACAAAAGTTGTTTTAAAAGAAAAGCGCACACTATGTAATTTCAAGGAACGCTTGGCGATATACAGCGAAATACTTCCCGCTGAAATTTTTGTGCGCATCCATCATTCTACTATTGTAAATCTTAATGCGGTTACACGATACAGCCGAACAGATGGCGGTTATGTTGTTATGAACACCGGCGAAAATTAATTGTTTCAAAAGCAAGGAAAGATGTTTTATTGGAAAAGCTTGGCCTGAAAAAAGATTAAGAAATGCAACCGCCTCATAAGGTCTTGTAAGGGGGCGAGATCGATTGGTTGTTACGAGCAATTGACAACTCACCAACGAAATGGACCGAAGAAATATTCTGCAGGCGGGCGTTCTTATCCTGGGTAGTAGACCGTTTTGAATAGCAAGCCCCTCCGTTGAAGAGCTTTCTTTACATTTTCACAGAGAATATTTTTATTTCCAACGACCCCGGTACCCAGCGATAACCACGTCTTGTATATTTCCAATGACCATTTATCCAACCGTGATAACGACCGGGTCTCTCGTCCAGTATCCGGGTACTTCGACATACACGATTGTCCGCGCCATACCCATTCGGGATCCTATCCAAACTGCACCGCCATAGGGTGCGGGACCTGGGGCGCCGACCGAGATCCCTACGCTAAATGCGGGTTTCGTCTCATAAACTGCGCATTTGCTCTTAAAAATGGAAAAGCTCGAGCAGCATTATTGCTACAAAAATTATCTTTTTCATAGTGTAGTTTTTTAACTCCCGCTTTTGACATTAAAATAATGTATGGGTTTATTGACAAACGAAATGCCGGTAAATTTTCTTATCTTTTTAAAGTAACTGATCAGTAATGAAAGTCTTCTTCGTCATTTTGCTTTGTAGTTCTACGATTTCACTGCAAGCGCAAAAAACAGTGGATGTAACAGAGGGCAATACCAGTGCTATGTCTCCTTCATTTTTCAGCGTTGTAGGCGGAGAACCCTTTGTGCTTGGCAAAGTTCGCAAAGATTGTGGATGGCACTCTTTATTTCAGCGATGAGTGGATGAAGGGAAATGTTGTGATCTACGGTGATAAACCAGTATAGCGGTGTTTATTTAAAACTCGACCTTTATAACAATGAAGTGCATTACCGGGATCCAAAGGGCAATGAACTGATAGCGCTCAACGCCGATACAAAGAACTTATTTTATTTGATTCTTCAGCACAACTTGTTTTCAATTTCATTAATGGTCAATATATCAACGCCAATAATCATCTAAAAGGTCTGGTACCAGTTGCTGGCAGAAGGCAAAGCCTCCGTGTTCAAACAAATAAAAAAACAGATGAATGAAAACAAACCCTACGGCTCGGCTACTATTGAACGATCTGTCCACACCAGTTTTCAATATTATGCTTTATACAATGGAAATTTTATCCACGTAAAAAATTCAAAAGAGATCCCCTGATGTCTTAAGCGACAAAAAGATGAGGTGAGTAAATACATCAAGGCGAATAACCTGTCGGGTAAAACAGATGATGATTACATGGCCGTGTTCAATTACTATAATGGTTTAAAATAAAAATTGCGTTTTCCTTCTGCACTGATCTTTTCCTACCTTTCTGTCATGAACATGCAGAATATGCGGCCCAGCAAATACCTGCGTTATCTCGTTTTGCCGACACTGTTCGGAACGCAACGTACCAAGGAGATCCTGGTTGTAAATCCCACTGCTCGCGCCCGGAACGTGAAGAGGCGCAGGAAGTTTCGGTTTCCGTTTTTGATTATAATGCCGAGACATTAGAAGAAAAAATTTGATACTGCAACCGATCTGCTAACACACAGACAAAACTAGCCATACCAGCTGGATCAATATCGATGGTTTGCGCAAGGCAGATGTTGAAGCCGTTTGCAATCATTTTGGAATTCACCCGCTCCTGATGGAAGATATTCTGAGCATCAACCAGCGGCCAAAAGTGGATGAGGTAGACGGTATTTTGTTTTGCCTGCTGAATATGCTGTACTATAACAATGAGAAACAGACGGTAGAACAGGAGCAGATCAGCATTGCATTGGGAAAGGATTTTGTGATCAGTTTCCAGGAGGATGCAAACCGTGATGTGTTCGACCTGCTTCGTCACAAACTCAAGAGTGCCAAACAGCAAGATCCGCCAGTGCCGGCGCCGATTACATCTGCTACACCATGCTCGATCTTATCGTTGACAATTATTTCCTGGTGATGGAAAAAATTGGGAGAGAGAATAGAATTGCTGGAAGAAGAGGTAATTCGCAGAAGCGATACAAGGTCGCTGGCAAAGATCTCCCAGCTGCGAAAAGAACTTATCGTCTTAAAACGAAACATTGTTCCCGTTCGGGATATTTTAAGCAGTATACAACGAAGTGAGAGTGATCTGCTGGACGACCGCACCACCAAATACTTTAAAGACGTTTATGATCATATTGTGCAGGCTTATGATCTTAGCGAAAACTACCGCGATATCATGGTTAGCATGCAGGGACTGTACATCAACAACGTAAATCTGCGGATGAATGAAGTGATGAAGGTAATGGCCATTGTTACCTGCCTGCTGGCTCCTCGCTACCGTAATTGGTGGAATATTTGGAATGAACTTCGAAAGCGTTCCGTGGCTGCATAACCGCTATGGTTTCTTCGGCGCCGTTAGTGTAATGTTAGTGATCCCGGTGTGGATGTTGTGGGTGTTCAGAAAGAGGGCTGGTTCTGAACCCCATACCCCTAAAGGCTGAGGCACTTATTGAAAACGTCTGCTCTCTTTTACTCCCTTTAGGGATGGGGGCTTTTGTAGATCGGTACTGTGCTGCACGGTTCTCCGTACATTATGGTTTTAGCAACGGGCCTGAGGCGTTTTGTAACTTCCATGTAAGCAAATTCCCCGATCGGTGTTTCTCCACAGCCCTTCACCACCACTCTTGTCCCGTAAACTCATTGATATCTATCCCCTGTATATTTTTGCAGAAAGATCGTTTTATGAACTTCTTTTTCATCCCCCATTATCACGTCTTTAGTAACTGGCTGCAGATAAGAGGCCGCGAGCATGTATGCCCACGGTGGAATGATCGCATCTGCAGAACAGGTAACTCCGACATATTTCTTCCTGTAAACTTCCCAATCCCGGTTTTTAAGCGCTTCTCTGAAATCTTTTTCTTTTAATATCAACCCCATGAACAAATAGTCCTTGAGGTCAAACAATACCACTCTTCTCTCGGATAATATTGTTCAAGATCGAGTGTGATCAATCCGCTTTCTGATACTTTATTTACAATGGCATCACTCATACTAAGATCAATTCACAAAAATAACATTTACCCTCGGCTAAATGTTTACAAACACTAAAAACCGCCCCGGTGAGGCGGCTTTTGAAGTTTGCATCTTTTTTATTAATAAAATTTGTTCCTGTTGTCTCTTTGATCGTTGCCGCTTTTCTTCAGCACAGCTGCCGGATCGTATTGCTGGCCATATCCAAATTGTGAATACTGGTTGCTCTATCAAAATTCTCATCCGTCCCTGCGACTCAAGACCTTTTGTTGGGCAGCCACGTCTGCACTTTTCAACTATTGTGGCGGATACATCATCAACCTTCACGACGTATACTGCAGAATTTCCGTCAAGAGCTTCGGGAACAACCTTCCCTTTGTTGGCCGGGTTAAAAGTGGCTCCGAGCACCTTGTGCTCAAAAGATACCGGGCTGCGGCCTGAGGCAGAAAATCTTAAACTGTCTGCCGTCTGAGACCACCTGTTTCATTGAAGCAGCAACTGCATCAAGTGTTGTTATTTTCCCGATCCTCTTCTTTATTTCCTCTGCTTTCTTTTATTTTTCAAAATAGGCTCGATGTAAGTCGCCGCTGGCAGCAGTAAAGGTTCCGGCCTTGTTGATAACAGTAACAGCTGCAACCACCATAATTATCCCCTACTCTCTCTGGTTGCAACACATCGCCACGGTCAGCGTCAAAAATGTCTTCTTTATGAATTTTTCTTGAAACACCAATACCCTGAATATCGTAAGCATGTGAGTTAACGTTGGGGGCAATTAATTTCTGAATGCCTTTTGGTTTCAGATTTTTTCCGCGTTTGCATCAAAGGTTTTCAGATCACGACTATCTCCCGCAAATTGCAAGGCTGCATTTTCAGCGTTTCTCTCAGTTTCATCACTTGTCTCGATCTTTTTGGAGAGATATGCCACTTTGTACGCAGGACTGCTTCCTTTTGTGACAAGATCTCGATATAATGATACCCATACTCGGTCTTGACAACACCGCTCTCCCCAACTTTATGATTAAAGATAAAATCATTGAATGCAGGTCACCATTTGACCGCTGTAGACATTATCATATACGCCACCATTATTCTTGCTGCCCGGATCGTCAGAATATTTGACAACAAGACTATCGAATTTAGCTCCGTTCTTTATAGCCAGCTGAACGCTATCAACAAGTTTTTAGCAGTAGAAGTCTTCGCGAACCAATTGACCCTGCTCCTGCGTGGCGACATAAGAATATGTCGCACCTTTACCGTATCGGGCCACGGTTTCACGTCAATAACTTTTGCTAATACAAAATTGTCTTTATCAACATACGGTCCGTAAATGCCGCCGACCGGTGTTTTAAATATTGAATCTTTATCGGGTACCTGGATCTTGTTTTTACTAACATAGCTGTCATAAAAAGTTCAACTCAGAGTTTGCCTTTATGAAATCCGCGACATTTTTAGTGGTATCGAACGCTGTCTTTAATGAAAGCACATTTTTTTCGACGCTGCGCTGTCTGCAGAACTTGGAGCCGCGCTGAATAAAACGTATTCTATCGTTCTTGTCTCATCCTCCGCCTTGTAGATATCTTTGTGCTTGCTTATATAGTCTTCAATTTCTTTATCACTAACAGCTACTTCCTTTGCACTATCAGAAATAGTAGAAGCAGGAACACTCACATACGAAATTTTTCCCATCAGGCTGTTATCGGTATTTTGTTTTTCAAAAAGCCATTTTGGATAGTGAATAGCTCCGGCAACAAGTCCTCGGTATTTCTCTGTAAGCCGGGCTTTTTCAATTGCATCCAATAAAAGATTCAGTTGGTCCTTTTGGGTTTTATCCTTACCTCTTCTTATTGAATTGATCAATTGACGCACACTATTCGGATCATATTCTCCACTCTGCTGGATTTCCGAGATATTGCCTTGCGAGCTGATGAGGGTCGGTGTAAAGCATATCGGCAAATTCCTTTTTACCAACACTCAGCCCCAACCTGTCAAATTCGTCCTTTAATAATATCTGGTCTACCTGCTGTTTCCACAAACCGGCTATGATCTGCTGTCTTCCCTCTTCCCCGAGAGAACCTTGCTGTTGCTGGCTCTGTTCCTGCATCTGTACTTTTTTCTCAAACTCCAGTTCATCAATTTTCTGCCCGTTAACCGAACCAAGGTTGGTAGCGCCTCCTTTAAATAAACTACTTCCCCGCCCTGATATATAGTCAATTAAAATAAACCCTACCAGTGCTACGGCTACAGCAATGACCGCGAGTCTTGCATATTTATCGCGGATCGTTTGAATTATCGACATATTGGTATATAGATTAAAAACCTCCAAAGCCCAGCTTTGAAGGATGGCAAAATAGGGTAATTATCCATAAAATGCTATACCAGTACGGCCATGATGCCAGTGAAAAACATATAATTCTTGAGGTGTGGTAAGATCGTAAAAGACCAGGCTCTCGGTTTGGAGTTTTGTTTTTAACTCAGCCAGCAAGGTTTTTCTCCCCATTACACTGTTAATTTGGTTCAATGTCGGTGAATAACCGGGTGTGAAACGTGGATATGAAACAGAATTATCGGGGTTGAAATAGACCCTTTTCTGTTCTTCGTAAGATATCGAACAATCATTAACCAAATATCACGGCCTCACCAAGACTAACAATTGTTTATTGGCCAGGTTTGTTTTTCCATCTCCTGCTTTCCACATCTCTGTGATTTCGGCGTTAAAGCAGCGTCCAGCTCAATTTGGTTATGTGGATTACCTGGTGGCCACTGTGTATAACCACAAGTTGGTAATTTTGTATTTGTGGATTTGAGATTGTTTTACACATATTCACAGCGTGTAATAATAATAGGTGTTTTTATAAAAATATTATTGTATTAATACTATTAGTTCTAATACAGCGATCAAAAAATGTTTTTGATAAACAGTTTTAGTTGTTGGAATATTGTTGTCCTAAATTTTTTCATGCGAAACAGAAATATTAGAAATGGCCATGGCGGATGTCGAAAAAGCAGGGTTTCTTGACATAGAACTGGATCCCACTCTTGATCTGTTTGCGGAAATCGAAAAATTGAAAAAGAGAAGAATGCCATACTGCTGGCCCATTACTACCAGGAGCCGGATATACAGGATGTGGCGGATTATATAGGCGACAGCCTTGGTCTAGCACAGCAGGCGGAAAAAACAAATGCGGACATGATCGTGTTTGCTGGTGTTCACTTTATGGCTGAGACAGCAAAGATTCTAAATCCCACAAAAAAGTTGTGATCCCTGATCTGAAAGCGGGTTGCTCATTGAGTGACAGTTGTCCCCCTCCCTTATTCAAAAATTCAAAGAGCAGCATCCGGATCATGTTGTGGTAAGCTATATCAACTGCAGTGCCGGTATCAAAGCGCTAAGTGACGTGATCTGTACCAGTAGCAATGCAAAGATCGTTGTGGAAAGTTTTCCGAAAGAACAGCCGATCATTTTTGCTCCGGATAAAAACCTGGGCAGTTATATAAACAAAAAAACAGGGCGAAAGATGTTGCTCTGGAATGGTGCCTGTATGGTTCACGAAATTTTCAGCCTGGAAAAGATTACCCGGTTAAAAGTGAGGCATCCCAACGCAAAGCTTATTGCCCATCCTGAATGTGAAGATCCCGTATTAAGGATCGCTGATTATATTGGGTCAACAACAGGACTGTTGAAATTTACAAAGTCTGATCCTTCCCAGGAATATATTGTTGCCACGGAAACAGGTATCCTTCACCAGATGGTGAAAGCAAATCCGGAGAAAACATTTATACCAGCACCACCCGATAATTCCTGCGCCTGCAACGATTGCCCGCATATGAAACGCAATACACTGGAGAAGCTTTATCTCTGTATGAAATATGAAACCCCGGAAATAACGATGGAAGAGAGCTTAAGAGTGGCTGCAAAAAGCCAATAGACCGGATGCTGGAGATACAGTGCCGCTGGCCGGATTATAGCCTTTCATATTAGGAAGAATTACATTACAAAAATTTAAAGAATGGTAATATATTTAGAGGATTGCGATAATTACATTTGTGATCTTAAATGCCCTTTACATTTTCACATCCAGCAATTGTTTTACCCTTAATCAAAGCCAGATTGAAACTTTCTGCCACGGCACTTATCATTGGCAGCATGATCCCCGATTTTGAATATTTTATCCGCATGAGAGACAGGAGCAGGTACAGTCATACACTAACCGGGATCTTTTGGTTCGATATACCGTTAGCTCTCTCTGGTGTGTTTCATTTATCACCTCGTTGTGCGGAATTCGTTGTTTGACAATCTTCCATCTTTCTTGAAAGACAGGTTTTCTCGTATATAAAAGTTTTGATTGGTCCAGGTATTTTCTAAAAAACTGGGCTATAGTTCTTGCCTCTGTCATTATCGGGGCGGTTTCTCACATATTATGGGATGGAGTTACCCATAACACAATGTTTTATGTAAACCAGGCAGACCTGTCAACGATGATGAAAATTGGAAGAATAAACCTTGCAGGATATAGATTTCTCCAGCTGGCAAGTACAATAGCAGGAGGGCTTGTTGTTATCTATTCCATTTTCGCCTTGCGAAGAATTCACCAACCAAAAACAAAAATTGATTACAGGTATTGGACGCATTGTTTGGTTTATCACTCTTTCCGTTACCTTTCTGAGAGTTTGCCAAGGATGATTTTCACCTTCACTATTACAGCCCGTATCGTGTGATCGCTGTATCGTTTATTGCAAGCTTCATGATTGGTCTTATATTAACGCCGTTACTCTTACATCAAAAGCAACCACCAGGCACAAAAACCTCTTTGAAGAGGAAAATAGAAGTTGATACAGTAAGCGGGAATTAATAATTCGTCAACGGCTTTTCACTATTTTATATTTGGTTATGTCTAAACTTAGTGCAGGGATATTGGTTTACCGGCGTAAAGAATGAAAAGATCGAAGTCTTTCTTTGCCATCCGGGAGGACCGTTTTATAAAAACAAAGACAACGCGGTCTGGACGATCCCCAAAGGAGAATTTGATGAAGACGAAGAGCCTTTACTGCGGCACAAGAGAGAATTTAAAGAAGAAACCGGGACAGGAAATAAGCGGACATTTTATTTCGATGAAACCAATAAAATACAAGGATGGAAGAAAGATTGTTTATGCCTGGGCAGTTGAAGGTAACGTTGACACAACCAATATTAAGAGCAATACATTTCCACTTGAGTGGCCACCAAAATCAGGAAAATTCATTGAAGTGCCGGAGGTAGACAAGGGTGATTGGTTCTACAATTGAAATCGCAAAACAAAAAATACTTCCATCCCTTTCTCCGTTGCTTGAAGATCTTATCGAAAATATTACCAGGTAGATCCCGGTTATTCTTTTCCTGTTATTTCTCCGAGCACCATTTCATGTAATTCATTTTTTCTTGTGACAGGATTAACAAATTTTAAATTCAGTTTTGTTATTCCGAAATCGGGGACACTATAGGTCAATCCAATCTTATAACCGGACTGACGGATATCCGTTGAGTCGTTTTTATCGAATAAAAGCCAGATGGGTTTTTTCCCTTTCAAAAAAATGGAGTCATCAAATTGTTTTCGCTCAGTTGCTGTATAAAAATTAAAGGAAGAGCTATAATTGTTTTTCCAGAAATAGACATTCACCGGGTCGACATTTCCTTTTATTTTTTTGCCAGCTCATTGCCTCCCTGGTATCTTAAAAGTTGCGGATAAAAATTTGTGTTCAGTAAAAAAATGAAAGAACCATCGAGGTCACGGAGACACACAGAGCTTTTTGCACATAAGATAACCGCTGATTTCTTAAAAATAAAAAACAACTGCGAAGCAGCAGAACAACGGAAAGAATGAGTAAGAAGTTTTTTACAGGAAAGGCCCAGGCATTCAGCATGGCAACCAGCAGCAACATTAAAAGGCAAACTACGACCTGAATAATAAAAATCGTTCTTGGCTTCAAAGGGGTGACCACGATCCATGAAGCGGTCATTACCGCAGTTGCTGGAAAAATGATATTAATATAGTGAGGAAGTTTAAAACCGGAAAAGGTTAACACGATGGCGATGGTCACAAGAGTTGCCGGTGTAAGCCATTCGTCTTTTCTTTTGAAAAATGCTTAAGACGACCAACGATCGCGATGTATGCGAGAATGCTCCAGGGAACAAAGGCCCAAAGAAAGGAATGGAAGAAAAAGAAGTAATCATTTTTTGCGTCGTTTCCAAAACTCTCGCCCTTTAGCCTTTCAACGGTTTGTCCGAATAAAATAAATTTCACTCCATTGATGTGGTCTTTGCCCCGTACTAATTTTTCCGGGTGCAAATTATATTGAAGATAAAAGCAATAGACAACAGGAAAAATAAGTGCTGCGAAACCGGCTAAAACGATTAGCCATTTCCAATTCAAAAAGATCTTCCAGTTCCTTAGATAAATAATATAGAATAACAATCCCATTAAAGGAGCAAATACAGCAATGTGTCCCTTTGTGTCGAAGCCAAGCGCTAACCCCACTGCAAGACCAAAAGCATTTGTGATTTTTGGTGCCGGATAAATTCTACTCCTTGCCAGGTAGCAAAGGCTACACAGGCAGTGAGAACCGCATCCATTCTTACGTCAGTGTTTGCCAGGATAAATGCAAAGGCAGAGGCTATGATCAAAGCAGCGAGCTTGCCTGTCTCTTCGTTGTACAATGATCTTCCCAGGCGGTAGACGGAGTAGACACAAAGAATCGTAAAGAGAAAAGAAGGGAAACGGTAAGCAAAACTTGTAATACCAAAAATTTTATAGCTCAGAGCGCAAAGCCAGAAAAGCAAATGGGGTTTATCCAGATAATCCTGCCCTGCATCAATGAGATTCACGTAGTCGCGGTTCAAATACATGTGCATGGCGATATTGGCATGATGAGCAGAATCACGGTCCATCAAAGGCACGAACAGGCCGGCGAGTATAAACCAGTCCGAGCATAGAAAAAAGAAAAAGATAAGTGCCTTTGGAAAGAATGCGGGTATCCAAACAATGGAATTTGCAGGCAAAGTAAAACTGTTTTTATTACAATGAAGCCAACAACTCCGTCACCTTATCTTTTATAAGATCTCTTACAAGCCTGAAATTAGTTTCATCCATTTCTTTGGGGTCCGGAATTTCCCAGTCAATAAATTTTTTCGCCGGCATCCAGGGGCATGCATCACCGCAGCCCATTGTTACCACCACATCGAAAGGAGCAAATTGTTTTATTTCGTCTAATGATTTTGATTGATGCTTTGCCAGGTCATACCCGATCTCTTTCATCGCGGCAACGGCTTTTGCATTTATTTTACCAGAAGGTTTTGAGCCGGCACTGTATGCTTCCGCTTTGTCGCCAGCCATTTTGGCGAAGGCTTCAGCCATTTGAGAGCGATTACTATTCTCTATGCAAACGAATAAGACTTTCTTTTCATGAAAGAAATTTTCTCATCACTTCAGCTGTTGAGGGGCAAATAGAAGAAAATTCAGTTGTATTTTTTATTTCAATAGGGACTGTTTCGCGATCAATTGTCTCATAACCCTGTTTGGTAAAAAAACCTTCTGCCGTGGTTGTAAGCAGGTACAGGCAATTGACCCCGTTTTGCCTCGCCATCTTTTCAAGCTCACCAACGATAAACTTTCCAAGTCCTTTTTCTGCAGATCTTTTTATGCTGATGCTGCGAAGCAATGCACAATCCCTAAAAGACTCCAGACCGCCTGTTCCGATCACAGTCTCCATTACTTAAACAGGCAAAAAGAGTTTTTGTTTCGTCAAGATCGCTTACGGGTAGATCATTTTCCCGCAATAATGCAAGAACAGCTGGTTTTAAGCCCGCTTCGGCAACAACAACATTGTATTCTCTTAGTGAATTCATAACAACGTTTAAAAATGAGGCCGTTTCAAAGAACAAACGGCCTCGTCATTTTAGCAGCAACCGAAATCAGTGATATTGCCGCAACATCCGCTGTCGTCTGTGCAACAACCCGGATCTGTCTGGTTTGTGTTCATGGCTTTGCTTTTTATGGTTAAAAAATCTTGATTAAGTCTCAACAACATTTTGCATTTACTTCCTTTAATTTCTCAAAAAGAGAGTTAAAATCATTATTGAATTTTTCAAATGCCTTCCAGTTGATGCAATAACAACTTCTTGGCCCGTCAACTTCGCCCGTAATAAGACCCGCATTCATCAGCTCCTTCAAATGCTGGCTGACCGTGCTTTGAGCCAGGGGCAATACTTCGACTATTTCATTGCAAATGCATTCATTTTTTTAGCCAGTACATTCAAAATTGCAATGCGTGCCGGGTGGCTAACAGCTTTCGCGAACGCCGCCAGTGATTGTTCTTTTAAACCAAATTCTTCTTTTTGTGAAATGCCATCTCATTATCTATTATCGCAAATATACGATAATAGTGATCACGCAAAGAAATTTTTTTGAAAAAGTTCAAATACCGGAAGCACGATTCCTTACCAGGGAAATGATAATCCCGCTAAAAATGATGCAGCAAATTCCTGCCCATGAAATAATGTCCGGGAAAGCATCTCCCAGGGCCATACCGATGAAAACCGAAAAAATTATATTGGCATAACCAAAGACTGAAACAATTCCTGCTTTGTCGGCACCATACGCTTTTGTAACAAAATATTGTCCAAATAAAGCAGCAAGGCCAAGCCAGGTAATATAGATCCATTCTTTTCCTTTCGGCCACTTCCATTCAATAAAAAAGAAATCGTCGTTGTGCACGTGTGCAAGCCAGCCCGTGATCATAAATAAAGAGGGCAACAATACTCCGCAGAAAATGAATGAAGAAACAATAATTCGTGGATCATAGTATGGCGCCAGCTTTCCAAGTGTTATATAGGCGATGGCGGAAACGATCCCTGAAAGCAAACCAACTGCGTGATAGTACCAGTGAAAATGCATATTCGGCTTATACACCAACAGCATTCCCGAGGAAACCGACAACTACAGCGAGCAATACAAAGGGCCCATGATATTCCCTGAAAAGCAAAAATGAAAACAGGGCAATGAAGACGGCTGAAGAAAGATTATACGTCATTGCTGTGCTCAGCGGCAAATGCAAAACACAATATAATAAGGTGTACAATGCGACCGTCCCCATAAATCCCCTGAAAACAAGCCAGTGAAATTTTCCCCCTTTGTTGACCGGGGGTTTAATAATAAAAGCAGCAGCTAATCCTATTGCTCCAACCAGGTTGCGAAAGAATACAAGTTGCCCGGTATTAAAGCTTCCTTTCAACAATTTTGCGGATCCGCCCATTAATGAAAAGCCAAGGGCCGCCAATAACATGTAAAAGATCCCCTTGTATCTGTTGTTTGAATTCATGAGATGGTCGCCAGCCGCTCAACTGCCGCCTCCAGGGTTTCTTCTTTTTGCAAAACAAAACGAACGACTTTATTGTCTGTGCCTGCCCGGTAGAAAACGGAAACAGGTATTGTGGTTACTCCGTATTCTTTTGTGATGCGAATGGAGAAATCTTTATCGGCTTCTGTCGCTTATATCGTCGTAGGTCCCGCAAATAAAATAACTGCCATAGCTGTTCAGCAATTTGAATTTTGTCGCTTGCATCAATTTTATGAAGTGGTCTCTTTTCTGTTGCATAAAGGAAGACAGGGGCAAATAAGAATTTTTATCAGATAAAAATTTTGCTAAAGCAACCTGCATTGGTGAATTGCAGGAGAAACAATTGAATTGATGCACTTTTCTAAATTCTTTTGTCAGTTCCGGTGAAGAAACGCAATAGCCCAATTTCCAACCGGTGCAGTGAAACACCTTTCCAAAGGAGAAACAAACAAAACTTTTTCAAGCAGGTCTGGATATCGAAGGATTGATTGATGCGGAACACCATCAAAGATCAAATGCTCGTATACTTCATCACTGCAGATAAAAATATTTTTGTCCTTAACAATTGAACGAAGCTCTATGCATATCGTCGGCAGACAAAACAGAACCGGTTGGATTATGAGGAGAGTTAAGCATGATCACTCTTGTTTTCGGAGAGATCTTCTGCCGTACTTTATTCCAATCGATCTTGTATCCGGGAAATTCGAGGTCAATTAAAACAGGAACAGCGCCATTGATCTCAACGTTCGGAACATAACTATCGTAAGCTGGTTCAAAAATGATCACTTCATCGCCCGGTTGTAAAATGGTGGTCAATGCCGTATAAATTGCATATGTCCCGCCGGGAGTGATTGTAATTTGTGTATTGGGATCTGTTACCGTGTTATATAGAGTATTGAATTTTCTCCGACAACGCTTCACGCAAAGGCAGATAACCCTGCATCGGGACATATTGATTGAATCCTTTCTTCATCGCCTCATTTACAAGCGAGATCAGATCTTCACTCATTTCATAATCAGGAAAACCCTGTCCAAGGTTAACAGCATTATATTCTGTAGCCAGGGCACTCATCACCGTAAAGATGGTAGTGCCTACGTTGGGAAGTTTGGAGTGAATTTGCAAACAAAGGAAATTAAAAATTATACCGAAGGTGATCCCTTCGGGAAAGTAAAAATGTCAATCAAATTTAGAGGATATTATTTTCCTGATCTCTTCTTCATCTTTTGAGGCGTTTTTTTGCGACCAATTGATAGGAATGATCGATCCACTCTTTCAACAGCTTCTGATAGAAACAGAGCCGTCAACAATGATCGTGTTCCAGTGCTTTTTGTTCATGTGATAGCCGGGCTGTACACAATCATATTGTTCCTCGCAATTCGACTGCCAGGTCAGGATCGCATTTTACATTAAAGCTTAGCGTTTCTTCACCGAGTCCTGTTATCAAAAAGATTTTTCCATTTACTTTATATACAAGCGGTATCTGGTCCGAAGGGAAGAGCTTCTTCAACACCAGGTTTATCAAGGCAATATTCACGAAGTGTTTCAATATCCATTTCCCAATGATCCTAAGATGCCAAAAATCATTGTTCTGACAACATAGCGGTGGCTTCGATCTCTATCAAATAATCAGGTTCTATCAATGCTTTTACTTCGATCATGCTCGTGCAGGGTTTAATACCTGCAAGAACTCACCGTGCGCCTTTCCATATTCTTCCCAGCGTGAAATGTCGGTGACAAACATCCTTGTTCTCACCACGTCGTTTAATGAAGCGCCGGCCTGCTGCAATACCTTTTCTATTTTCTGAATGATAAATTTGGTTTGTTCATACGCATTAGTGCCTCCCACGGGTTTTCCCGGTTTGATCAACAGCGACGGTGCCCGTCACCTCAATAATATTACCCACTCTTACAGCCCGGCTATAACCTACTATGTCTTCCCATTTTGCACCCTGAAGAATAATTTGTGCGTGTCATAGTTATAATATTGACAGCTTTAGTTTTTTATTTCTACATTCTCTGGTTTGATCAACGGTTCGTCATTCATTCTTAAAAAATCTGCGCAACTGTTACCACATCTTTCTGGCAATAAGTTGCAATGCGGGAAAGGTTTTTTCTTTCCAATACACTTCATGAACCTTACTCCCGTCGATATCATCCTTCGACGTACTGATACCTAATGTATGTGCAAGAAGATTTAATGAAGTATAACTTTTATAATCGCCAAACTTCCAAAGCTCCAGTGTGTCAAGATGAGGAACATCCCAGGGTTTTCTTCCATGAAGTTTCAGGATCTCAGGAATCGGTAAATGATTTACAACGAGCCTGCGGCAGAGATAGGGAAAATCAAACTCTTTTCCATTGTGTGCGCAAAGAAATTTATTTCCATCACTACACCACTTGTTCAGCATTTCAGAGAACTGGTGCAGCAGTAATTTCTCATCATGACCGCAAAAAGATTTTAGGATCAATTTCTTTTCCAGGTCCCGTACCCTGTATTACGCCGCAGCTGATGCAAATAATTTTTCCAAATTCGGCATAGATACCGGCTCGTGAATAAATGCTTTGCGAGGTTTCCGTTTCTTTATTGCGTATGAGAGTAAGAGTGCTTTCAGGTCCCATAAACTCTTCCATTCATCGGGCATGTTTTCATGACCGTCATGTTGAGGAACAGTCTCAATATCCAGGAAAAGAATATTGTGAAGTTGAATTGACATAGAATAATATGCGAATTAGTCTAAAGATAAATAAAACAGATTACATTCGCGCATTGATCAAAGGTACTTATCACCTACAGCTTTTTAACCTCTGCCAGATAATCCTTTATTTCCTGTTCTTTTTCTTTCCTGCAGATGAGTAAAACATCTTTGGTATCTACCACAATAAAATTTTCCAGGCCCTGTAGTACTGATGAGTTTTGTATCGGGCACATGCACCATGCATTTACTGGCATCTATGGAAATTACCTTTTACCAGCATATCGCGTTTTCCAAAGGATCCTTTGCCATGTTTTCCCAGGCGCTGTTCCATGTACCAAGATCGCTCCATCCAAACGAGGCAGGGATCACATATACGTTATCAGCCTTTTCCATTATACCAAAATCAATAGAGATATTAGAACATTGGGGATAGATCTCATTAATGACTGGCGCTCTCTTCTTTTGTGTTGAATTTGTCTTTTTCGGTAGCAAAGACCTCATACATTTCCGGCAAATATTTTTCAAATGCGGTTAGAATGTTTTTCACCTTCCAGAAAAATATACCTGCGTTCCACAAAAAATCGCCGCTGGCAATAAAAGTTTTTGCCAATTCAAGATTGGGTTTTTCTGTAAAGGTCTTCACCTTAAAAACCCCCGGCGCTGCTTCGATCGTATCATGTTGTATATAGCCATAGCCGGTATTGGGATAAGTTGGAGTTACTCCCAGTGTTACAAAGCATTCAGTGTGGTCTACAAAATTTAAGGCACTCTGGGTTGTTTTTACAAACTCATCAATTTCCAGGATCAGGTGATCGGAAGGAGCGGCAACCATACATGCCTTCGGATCCTTTTTATTAGTTTGAAAGAGATATAAGCAAGCACAGGGTGCTGTATTCTTACGAAAAGGCTCACTAAGAATATTTTCCTCGGCCATTTGTGGCAATTGTTTTTTACAAGAGGCAAATATTCATTTGATGTGACCACATAAATATTTTCTTCAGGCACTACCTTAGCATATCTTTCGAAAGTTTGCTGAATAAGCGTTTTGCCCGTGCCAAGTATATCCAAAAATTGTTTTGGATAATTCGTCCGGCTCATCGGCCAAAACCTGCTTCCAATTCCTCCCGCCATGATGGCTACGTAATGATGTTTATTCATATCCTGAACCTGTAATTAAGTTTAGATAAATCCTTCTTTCAAAAGGTCGTGAAGATGCACCATTCCTAAATATTTCCCGTCCCTTACAACGACTATTTGAGAAATTTCATGCCTTTCGCATTATATCCAATGCATTTACTGCCAGTTCATCGGGATCGATCGTTTTGGGGTGTGAACTCATTATATTTTCTGGCCCGTATATTTTCCGGTACATGATCTTTTTCAAGCATTCTTCTGAGATCGCCATCCGTAATAACTCCGTGTAAATTTTTTTGACTATCTATTACTGCAGTAGCCCCAATCTCTTTTTGTGATCTCCACGATCACTTCTTTCAGGGACTGATCCAGCAATACAGCAGGCTTTTCATTATCAGCATAAATGTCTGAAATGCGGAGATATAATTTTTTCCAAGCATTCCGCCGGGATGCAGTTTTGCAAAATCATCTGAGCCGAAACCTTTTAATTCGATCAGGCAGGTAGCAATAGCATCACCCATCACTAATTGCGCAGTTGTGCTTGTTGTTGGCGCCAGGTTGTTTGGGCAGGCCTCCTGTTCAACCGTAGTATTAAGAACAATGTTTGATTGTTTGGCAAGATAAGAATCAATATTACCAACCATTGCGATTACTATATTGCCAAAATTCCTGATCAGCGGAACTAATACTTTTATCTCAGGGCTGCTTCCACTTTTACTAATGATCATTACAATATCGTCCTGCTGCACCATTCCCAGGTCACCGTGTATAGCATCGGCAGCATGCATAAATATGGAAGGTGTTCCCGTAGAATTTAAGGTCGCTACAATTTTTGTAGCGATCACTGCACTTTTGCCAATGCCACTTATTACGAGGCGGACCCTTACAGCTTGCTATGGCCTCAACCGCTTTTTCAAAATCATTATTGATGAATGCGGTGAGACCCTGAATGGATTGGGCTTCCATTTGTATTGTGCGGAGGGCTGTTTGTTTAATGGAAGACTGCATTCGTTTGATGTTCGCTGATTGTCGCCGGTTAACGAGGCCGCAAATTTATAGTATTTTAAAAGGAATTGGCCTTACGCAAACGATGTAGTTTGAATTTTAACCTTTAAGGGATGGATAAATAACGGATGCTTTGTAAATTCGCAATCTTGCCGATAGCGTCTTAGCCGGGCGTGAATATTGATAGCGAAAGATTCCTCCAAAAATCACTTCAAACACTATCTACCCGTTAAAATTGGCGAAACGGACCATCGGAGCTTAGATAAGCTAAGCTCAATGTGCAAAGTTCAATTTCGCTTGCCATGTGATCGGTTAAAAATTCAGTACCTTAATTAAAAGCCCTTTGGGCATGGAGCAAAAGATAAAATGGCAACGACTACTGCAAAAAAACCTGCGGGAAGAAAATTGAAAAACTTCCTGAACAAACTCCAGTCAGCAGGAAACTAGACCTGCATAAGGCACTTCCAGGAGTATTTTGGGTTTGATAAATTCAAAGGCAGCCAGGAAAAAATCATTGAATCCGTATTGGCGGGGCACGACACATTTGTGGTAATGCCAACAGGAGGCGGTAAGTCTCTTTGTTATCAATTGCCGGCGCTGGTTAGTGATAGGGCTCGCAATTATCGTAAGTCCATTGATCGCTTTAATGAAGAACCAGGTCGACCTTGTCCGAAGTTACAGCAGTAAAGATGAGGTGGCACATTTTCTTAATTCAACATTGACAAAAAAGAGATCAGGAAATACATGATGATCTGCAAACGGGCAAAACAAAAATGTTGTATGTGGCTCCTGAAACCTTAACCAAGCAGGAGAATCTTGACATTTTCAGTGATCTCAAGATATCTTTTTTGCTGTTGACGAAGCTCATTGCATTTCTGAGTGGGGGCATGATTTCAGACCTGAATATCAGAAGGCTCAGGGAAATGATGATCCAAATAAACCCCGATATTCCGGTGATCGCCTTGACGGCTACAGCCACTCCAAAGTGCAAAGCGATATCATTAAGAACCTCGATCTGCGTGATCCTCAAAATTTATACTGCATCATTCAACAGGTCGAATCTTTATTATGAAATTCAGCCTAAGATCAAGAAAGAGAGCAGACGCTAAAAAGCCTGGTCAAATTCATCAGCCAGAATAAAGGGAAAAGCGGAATTATCTACACAACAAATAGAAAGACAACGGAAGAGCTAGCTGAGCTTCTTCAGAAAAATGATATCAAGGCCGTTGCATATCATGCTGGCATTGACAGCAAAATAAGAACAGAAAGGCAGGATCAATTCCTGAATGAAGACGTGCAGGTAATCGTTGCCACCATTGCCTTTGGTATGGGCATCGATAAACCGGATATCAGGTTTGTCATTCATTATAACATTCCGAAGAGCATAGAGAACTATTACCAGGAAACCGGTCGTGCCGGAAGAGATGGAATGGAAGGGAAGTGTATTCTATATTATTCTCATAAAGACGTTTCGAAGCTGGAACACTTAATGCGAGACAAACCGCTTAGTGAACGGGAAGTGGGGGCACAACTGATCAATGAAACAGTCGCCTTTGCTGAAAGCGGAGTCTGCCGGAGAAAAGTTTTGTTGGGTTATTTTGGTGAAGAATATGAAAAAGAAAATTGCGGCAATTGCGATAACTGTAAGCATCCAAAAGAAAAGGTAGAAGCAAAAGATAATGCGGTATCAGCATTGAAAACAATTAAAGCTTTGGATGAGCGATTTGCTACCGAATACGTCGTGAATATCATTATTGGAAGGCTTACACCACAAATACAAATGTTCCGCCATGATGGTTTAAGTGTTTATGCCAGCGGCAATGATCAGCCCGGTCATTTCTGGAGCTCGCTGATCAGGCAAATGTTATTGGAAAACTTATTGAGCAAGGATATTGAAGAATACGGCGTACTTAAGATCACAAAAAAGGTGAAGAGTTTTTAAAGAAGCCAAAGTCGTTTAAGATCGTACTCAACAATCTCTTCGAAGAGGCAAATGAAGATGACGATGAGAATGGTGAAGGAGCCACAGGTGCAGCAGCAGATGAAAAATTGTTTGAAATGCTGAAAGAGCTTCGAGCAAAAGGAAGCAAAGAAAAAGGGACTTGCCGCCATTTGTGATCTTCCTGGAATCTTCTTTACAGGATATGGCTACCTCTATACCCGACAAATACCACCGAACTGGAAAAATGCCAGGGGTAAGTAAAGGGAAGGCCTTGCGTTATGGAAAGCCCTTTGTTGAATTGATCGCAAAGTATGTAGAAGAAAATGGGATCGAAAGACCGGATGATTTTGTGATGAAGAGTGTGGTAAACAAGAGTGGCCTTAAGGTTTACATTATTCAGCAAACAGATAAAAAATTCCTCTTGAAACCATCGCAAAAATAAGGATATGAGGCTGGATGATCTGCTGGAAGAAATGGAAACAATTACTGCCAGCGGCACAAAGCTAAATCTCGGTTACGCCATTGATCAAATGATCGATGAGAGCGAACAGGAAGAGGTCCTCGAATACTTTAAAGGTTGTGAGACATCTTCCTTACAGGTTGCACAGGAAGAATTATCTGATATGGAATTGAGCTGGGAGCAATTAAAAATTATGCGAATAAAATTTCTTGGACAGTACGGAATGTGATGAGAAGGCACAAGAAACAAGAATCAAAAAAGTTTTAGCATTCCACAAGCAAGCCTTATTTTTGCTGCCCCTAAATTCAAGAACATTGCCCTTGTGCCTTGTTTCTTGAATCTTAAAAAGGTGCGGTAGCTCAGTTGGTAGAGCAAAGGACTGAAAATCCTTGTGTCGGCGGTTCGATCCCGCCCCACACCACGAAAGGCCTCAGCGCATCAGCTTGAGGTCTTTTTGATTCGAGTCTAATGCGTTGGTGCAGGATGTATGTATGCCTTCTGCAATCTCTTCAGATCAATTTTTTATTGAATACTTCTGAGATCTTTTCGGACTTCTACTTGTCACCAGATCCATTATCAACGATTACTTCCCTGTCATGCCAGTTTGCACCTGCATATTTTAGATCGGTCTGCAACACTGAGGGGTAAGAGGTAATCATCAAGCGTCCTTCAAGCGAAACCTGTTTCAATCAACAACTGCGGACCGTGACAAATCGCTGCTACAGGTTTGCCTGTTTCAGAAGAGAAAATCTTTGTTCAAATTCTACAGCCTCTTTGTTTCTTCTTAGTTTAGTCAGGGATTTAAAACACCTCCGGATGAAGACATTAAAGCGTCATAATCCCGGCTTTTGCATCTGAAACGTTGATTTATCAACGGAAACCTCTGATACTCCAATGATCATGATTCACAACCTTTCACTTTCTCTTTTGAGGCGATATGATGTGTACAGTTGCGCCGGCTTCTTCGAGAGCTTGTTTCGGGCTCGTTAATTCAACTTCCTCAACAGCCAATTTTCGGTGAGAATAGCTACAGTCTTTCCTTTCAACTTTTCCATAATCTAGTAATTTAAAATTAAAGAATAGGTGTTATAAGAGAATCTCAACAAAAACCAGACCCGCGAAATCACTGATGGGTGTTTCTTCAATATTATTTATCCTGTGAAGTCACGCCATTTTTATTGACAAAAAACTAGTAAAGCTGTTGTTTTTCTTGTAGAATAGAAAAGAGTTACAGAATAACTTCATGTAAGTGGAGCAGTGAAAGAAGAGGCGTTCTTTGATTTCATTACTGAGGCATAATTACCTCATCTAAAAAATTAAAATTATGTACGCATTTAAAAACAGAGTTCAGTTGATCGGGAATTTAGGCGGTAAACCTGAAATTAAAAAACGGAAAATGGTAAAAAACTGGCACAGTTCAGTCTTGCCACCAGCGAAAATTTTCGAAACTCAAAAGGCGAATCGATCAAGGAAACACAATGGCATCGTGTTGTGGCCTGGGGTAAAGTAGCCGAAGTCGCCGAAAAATTTCTTGACAAAGGGAAAGCCGTCGCAATTGAAGGAAAGCTTGTTAGTCGCAGCTACAATGATAAAGAGGGAAATAAAAAATACATCTCTGAAGTGCAGGTGAACGAAATATTGCTTTTGGGAGCAAAATGATGTTTTGAATTGAAAGATCAAGCAGCCATTTTTTAATGTTTTATTTTTAAGGCTGATTAGTTCAGGAATGAGACATGTGTGACTTCATCTCCCCATATATACCATTAGAATTTGTACATCGCTTGGATTTATTCCTGAAATGCGACTGGCTTGTCCGAGTGTTCTGGGTTTTATTTTTGTCAATTTTTCTCTTGCTTCATTTCCCAAGGCGTTGATCCTTTTAAAATCAAAATTCTCCGGTATTTCAAGCTCCTCCAATTGATTCATTTTTTTACCAGCTCTTTTTCTTTTTCAATATAGACATCATATTTGACCTGGATTGAAGCTTGTTCAATAACCTCCTGGGAAAAAGGGTCTAAAATGCCTTTGAAGTCTGGGCAGGTTAGCCGCGAGGTCTTTTAATTCAATATCTGGACGAAGTAATATTTTTCTGCCCGCTGTTTTTCAAAAATTGCGGCAGAGTCAATAGAGGTAAGATAAGTGTTTACCTCGCTTGGTTCAACCGTATGTTCTCTCAAAATATCTTTTATTTCTTTTACGCCCTCTCTTTTTTCAATCACTTTATTCATTCTCTCCTGTGAGGCAAGACCCAGTCGATAGCTTAATTCAGTTAATCTCAGAGTCAGCATTGTCCTGGCGCAGCAGAGTTCTGAACTCAGCTCTGGAAGTGAACATTCTATAGGGCTCTTTTGTACCCTTACTGATCAGGTCATCAATCAAAACACCGATATATGCTTCGTTTCTTTTTAAGATAAAGGGAGCGAGCTCCTTGATCTTCTGGTGGGCATTTATTCCCGCGATCAAACCCTGGCAAGCCGCTTCCTCATAACCGGTTGTGCCGTTGATCTGGCCTGCAAAGAACAGATTTTCAATGAGTTTTGTTTGAAGCGAATAATCCAGCTGCGTAGGTGGAAAGTAATCATATTCGATGGCATAGCCCGGTCTGAAAATCCTCACATTTTCAAAACCAGCAACAATACGAAGTGCTTCGTATTGCGTTTCTTCGGGTAGAGAAGTAGAAAATCCATTGACATAAATTTCAACGGTATTCCATCCTTCTGGTTCTATAAATAGTTGGTGCCTTTCCCGATCCGCAAAGCGGTTTATTTTATCCTCTATACTAGGACAGTATCTTGGTCCCACGCCGTCAATTCTGCCCGGTGAACATTGGGCTTCTGTCAAATCCTGTCTTTAATATTTCATGAACCCTTTTATCAGTATATGTTATCCAGCAACTTCTTTGTTTGGAAGGTTTAGGAGTACTGAGAAAGGAAAATCCGACAATTTCAGCGTCTCCCTTTTGTTCCTCCATTTTACTATAATCTAAACTTCTGCCGTCGACCCTTGGTGGTGTCCCAGTTTTGAGCCGGTCACTTTCAAACCCAAGGGATACAAGTTGTTCTGTTATTCCAGATGAAGATTTCTCGGCCATCCTGCCACCCCCGAAGTTTTTCTCTCCAATATGGATCACGCCATTTAAAAAGTTCCATTGGTAAGAACAACGGCTTTTGCTTCGATCTCATGGCCCAGTCCTGTTATGACTCCCGCAACTCTTTTGTCTTTAACTAATATTCCTTTTACCATATCCTGGTAAAAGTCAATATTGAGTGTTTTTTCAAGTTGCTCCCTCCATTTTAAAGAAAATAAAACCCGGTCATTTTGCGATCTGGGGACTCCACATGGCGGGACCCTTCGATTTATTGAGCATCCGGAATTGGATCATTGAAAGATCGGAGACTATCCCAGAATATCCACCTAAGGCATCAATTTCACGCAATATTTGTCCCTTTGCGATCCCTCCCATGGCGGGATTACAACTCATTTGGGCTATTGTCTGCATATTCATCGTAATAAGCAAGACTTTTGAGCCCATGTTTGCAGCGGCAGCCGCGGCCTCGCAGCCGGCATGCCCTGCACCCACAACAATCACATCATACTTAGGAAACATGCCGCAAAGATACTTTCACGAAACAACTTAGTCTCTGTTTCACGTGGAACGTTCGAAATAAAGATTTAAATAGAAATCTTCCTTCTTTTCGTATGAGCTTCCTTTGAGCTTCTGTTTTGTCATTATAACCGCACAGATGTAATAATCCATGAAGCATGACTCTGTGTAAGTTCTTCTTTAAGGGATAGCTTAAGGCTCTTTGCATTTTCCCTAATTCTGTCAACACTTATGTAGATATCAGCAAGGATTTCTTTCCGCGAGGAGGAAAGATCAAAGGTTATTACATCAGTATAGAAATTGTGATCCAGATATTTTCGGTTTATTTCCAGAAGAGCATTGTCGTTACAAAAAATATAGTTGAGATTGTTGAGATTCTTTTTCTCTTTGGCGATCAGGCTATTGATAAAAACTTTTAGTTTTTCTCTCTCCTTCAGAGTTAAGTCGACCTTCTCGAAATAGAAATGAACAGAATGTACTTGCTCTTTTCTACCCATATTTTCAAAATTCGTAACTAAGTTAATTTTTACAGGGATAGTTTTGCAAAGAGGATTAAAATGACAAAACTTTCAAAATTAAAGCCCGGGCAAAAAGCTATCATTAAAAATTTCACGAAGGCCGAAACGTACCTGAAATTAATGGAAATGGGGTGTGTCCCAGGAGAAAACATTGTAGTAGACCAGGTAGCTCCTTTTGGTGATCCAATCTCCATAAAAGTTTCCGGGTATTTATTGAGTTTGCGACTTAATGAAGCAGAGGATATCGAAGTCGAATTAATAGATTGATTATCAGTATATTAAATGAAAATTGGTTTATTTTTTGGCTCTTTCAACCCTATTCATACCGGGCACTTAATTATTGCAAATCATTTTTTGAATGAAACAAAATTGGACAAAATCTGGTTTGTCGTTTCTCCGGTCAATCCTTTCAAAATAAATTCTGATTTGTTAGATGAGAGGGCGCGGCTGTTTCTCGTCAATGCTGCAATACAAAACGATGAAAGAATTGCGGCGTCTGACGTCGAATTTCAATTATCAAAGCCATCTTTTACTATAAATACACTTTTATTTCTCAAAGATGCTCATCCGGATCATGAGTTTTCAATTATTATGGGAAGCGATAATTTCCGGGATCTGGATAAATGGAAAGATTATGAAGATATCATATCGAATTATAAAATATTAATTTATTTAAGAACTGGTTTCGAAGTAAAAAATAAATTCAATGCCGATGCAGAGGTATTAAATGCTCCAATATTGGATATTTCTTCTACTGAAATTCGTAGACTCATTGAGAAAAGAAAATCGATTCGTTATTTGGTGCCCGAAATGGTAAGAAAGGAAATAGAAGAGAAAGGATATTATAAAAAATAGCCTAATCCTAAACAAAGCATAACAATAATGGGGGATGGAATTTTTGTGTAGTTCAATAATAGAAATGTACCTAAAATAGTTGCAACATTTATAAAGCTTACGGTCTTTACCTGTATGATTGAAATATCTTTCATGATGTAAAGAGTAGCGGCAATAAGGATTCCCACTACCGCTGCATTAATGCCTTCAATTGATCGATAGACTGCAGCATATTTTTTCAAATAACTCCAGATAGGGAAAAAGAAAAGTACCAGTAAGGCGCTTGGTAAAAAAATTGAAATAGTTCCGATAAGACAACCCAATAATTGCATCACTGTTCTTTCACTGGGTGTTTGACCCATATCTTTCAAAAGCCAAACCTCCTGCAAAAGTCGCTATTGAAAAACAGGTCCTGGAATAGCACGAACAATTCCCATTCCATTATACATATCATCTTTGTCGATCGTAATTACATTTTCATCTTTCTTTTTTCTTTTACAGCGACAGAGCGAATACAGAATTGCTCATACATCATTGGCATCAATACCTGTCCTCCTCCAAATACAAGGCTTCCCATCCTATAGGTATTTTCAAATAAATTGATCGGCTTTCGGTTTGGCCAATCATTTTTTTGCCTTGGAACTAACGAATCCAGCCACTATAAAAATGATTGCGAACAACCAGATATTCCACCATTTGATTTTTCTTGGTTTCTGCTCAATTTGTGGAATACGTTTTTCTGCTAAGATTTGTACTTATCCCGCCTAACACGATCAATAAAGGAAATACCCATGGTTGTTTGAATAAAACATAAGTGGTTGCTGCACTGACCAGCATTATAACCCAGGTAATTGTATTTTTATGGAGATACCAAATGAAACGACTGCCGCGCATAAACCAAAAAACCAACAGCCATTGGTGGAATAAACTTGAAGATATGCTCTAAATCTTTTTATCAATATATTCTATGAGAAATGAAAATGCTCCCATTAACAGAGATGCTGGCAGGATCCAGATGATAAGGGTCAAAACAGCAAGCCACACCCCCCTCTTTTGTATCCTATCAATGTAATAGTTTGTGTTGAGGACGCTCCGGGCAAAAGTTGGCAGAACCCATTGTATTCAAGCAATTCTTCTTTAGTTACATAAGGTCGTTCATGAACAAAAAGTTTTCATCATCATGGCAATATGAGCCTGTGGCCCACCGAAGGCCGTTATACTTTGTAAAAAACAGACTTTAAGAAATGAAGGTGGCGAAGGATCACCATCATTAAATATAAAAATTTCAGGACAGACAAAATGATTATTTTATAAACTGTTATTGAGTATATTGATCAAAAAAAATAAAATGAAGTATTTACTACCGGCAATAATACTTTTTGCATCTACATTATGTTACTCACAAAAAGAAGATAAGAAATTACGAAAGGAAATTTCAGAACTGGTCAGGGGTATAACGGCGACATTGGTATTTACATAAAAGATCTTAAAAATGGGAAAAACGTTTTTATCAACGCCGATACTATATTCCCGACTGCAGAGCATAGTCAAGGTGTCCATCTTGAGTCGGTATTATGGATAAGATAAGACGAAATGAATTGTTTTATGATTCAGCACTGATCTATAAGGATTCGTTGTTGTATGAGGGGGAAGATATTCTCGGCTCATTTAAAAACGATGAAAAAGATTTTATTGAAGAAAGTGATCATGTTGATGCTAACAACCAGCGACAATACCGCAAGTCTTTTGGCTGCAAAGTCTTGCGGGGAAAGGAGACAAGGAGTAAATGAAATATTGGACAGCCTTGGGTTTAAATACACAAGGATAAATTCACGGACACCTGGGCAGGGAAAATGATAGGAGTATCTATGGCTGGGGTCAGACAACACCCTCAGAAATGGGAAAATTATTTGAGATGATCTATCGTGACCAGGTATTTTCGCCAGCTGCCTGTGAAAGGATGAAACGCTGTCTTGGAAGAAATTATTGGGATGAAGGATGAAGCGATCTCACAAATTCCTCCCAATATTGAAGTGTTCAGCAAAAATGGATGTGTAGATGAATCAAGAAGCGAAGTATTGTTGGTGAATGCTCCCCATAATCCTTATGTCTTCTGCATTTTTACCAAAGAACAATAAAGACACAAGCTGGACTACAGTAATGAGGCATGGACTTTAGCCAGAAAGATCTCAAAACTTTTATGGAATTATTTTGAGCCTAAGGAAAAATGGAATTCCAGCTCTTGTAACAAGGATTAATTATTTAAGAACCTGGTAAGCTATCAAGCTCATTATATACGGCCAGGTCCTGTCATATAAATCAGTTGGATCAATGGCCACTTCCAGCTTCTCGTTTCTCTCGTCGAACCACCGCCAGCGTGCTCATGCACTGCATCGCAAAATAAATAAAAGATCATTAGTAGAGACGCCGGTAGCAAGTGTATATAACGGAGTGCCATCCCTCTTTTTGCGCGCCTTCATTTTATCCTTGGAGTTCTGAAAGCTATTTCGATCGTCTTCACCAACGCTATAAAGCGTCGCCATGGTACCTACAAATACTTCGCGTGCGGCAAAAGATGTAATGAGTGCAATCCCGATTTTCCAGTCGTAGCCCAGTGGGGTGATAGCCGGCTCAATGGACTTTCCCAGGATACCGGCGTAAGAATTTTTCTAACTTGCTGCATGATACTGTTTATTCACTTCATTGCTAGCATTCGTACCGGCACTGGAGTATCTTAATTGCTGCATACTGGGAACTGACTCTCTGCATTCTTTTGCCGGTCCAGTAAGAACTCAAAGCCCAAAGGATCAAACTAATGATCATAATTACCCTGCCTGCATCGAAGACAAAACACTTTAGCCTTATTGATCATCGTGTGCTATGACGTTTTTCCATCTTGGAGAACGATAAGTGGGTAGCTCGAGAATAAAGAAACTTTTTTTTCCTTTAGTTTAATAAAATGTTTGGCAACGAAAGACACAGTCAGAGCCATTGAAGAGTCCCAATAAATAAAGGCCCATCATCACAAGGGCCTGCAGTCCCAAAAATCCAAACAAATAAGTTCTTGGAATCACGAGTCCGATCAAGATGGTATACACGGGCAACCTGGCGGAGCAGCTCATCAATGGAGTTATCAAAATTGTCAGGAGCCGCTCCTTTCTGTTCTCAATATTTCTTGCACTCATGATAGCCGGTACTGCTGCAGGCAAAACCACTGATCATCGGCATTACGCTTTTGCCGTTTAAGCCGACTCCGCGCATCAAGCGATCAGTGAGAAAACTGATCCTTGCCATATAACCCGTGTCCTCCAACAAGGTGATCAATCCGAACAATATCATTATCTGCGGAACAAAAACCAGTATCCCACTTAAGCCGGCAAGTATTCCATGTGTCAACAAATTGCTCCACCATGTTTCAGGTAATACAAATGAAAGAAAGGAATTTAGTTTTGCGAAACCCTGAATCGATCCAGTCCATGGGATACTGTGCCAGCCAAAACACACTTTGAAAAAGCAGGAATAGAACAGCCAATAAGATAAAGTAACCCCCACCTGCGGTGAAGCAGTATGTCGTCCAATCTTTCAGTAAATAAAGTTTTTGCAATGGATCCGGTTCCTGATACAGCCACCTGCATAATTCGTTTGATGTGGCCATATCTCTGCAATATCTCTTCCGCCTGGGTTTTGGTAGGATTAAAATTATGTTTCCTCTCAATGTTTTCAATAGTGTCCTGCATTTCGTTATTGAGATCAAACGACTCATGATTCATGAGATAATGGATCGCTGTATAATCGCTCAATGCCGGAAAGACTTTTTGAACATCTTCGATCGACTGTGCAGCAAGCCGTTTGTTTTCTATAAAATCGCGGGCGGGAGCCTGGTATAATTGAAGCGCAGTTTGCTCAATGGTTTTTTTAATTGTGGAATGCCTTTTTCTTTCCTCGGATTTACAGCCACTATTGGCACGCCTAATTCCCGTTCAAGTTCTGCAATATCAGATCTTAATTCCTTTCCTTTTTGCAAGATCCATCATAGTTAGCGCGATCACCATCGGAACTTTGAGGTCAATGATTTGTGTACAAAAAGCAAATTGCGCTTGAGATTGCTTGCGTCAGCCACGGCAATAATTATATCAGCCTTAATTTCCTTATCCTGGTTTAGCAAGACTTTATAGCTCACCCATTCATCGAGTCGCCGGGGATAAAGGCTATACGTACCCGGAAGGTCAATGACATTGGCTTCGACCCCTTCTGAAATGGTAGTTGTTCCTGTTTTTTATCTACTGTTACTCCGGGGAAATTTCCCACTTTTTGATTCATCCCTGTCAGGCAATTGAATAAGAAGTTTTTCCGCTGTTGGGATTACCGACCAATGCAATATGTAGCTTTTTATTCTTCAAGGTAGCCTTAACCTGCAAAAATAATTTGAACGCCTGAGGTGAGTTTACGAAATGCGATTTTAATGATTGTTAAAGTGTCAACTAACTCTTAAACATTGCAAAATTTTTGATCCTGCAATTTTGAGCCATTAAGAAATAAGATTTGTATTAATAACTTTGTCATCTAAATCCTAACACAACTTATATGCACTCTCCGTATTGGAAGTTACTCTTGATCCTGGTTTTATTTGGTCAGCCCGGCATTTCACAGAAATTAAAGAAATCAGATCAACTTACTCTTACTAATCTTCAAAATCATATTCATTTCCTGGCGGACGATAAATTGGAAGGGAGAAGAGCAGGAACAAAAGGTGAGGAGCTGGCCATGGATTATATCAGTGATCAGTTTAAGCAAATAGGATTGCGCCCAAAAGGTATTGAAGGCTATTATCAAAATTTTGATATCAATGAAGGGGAAACAGGTAAACACCGAAACGCATTTTATTATTAATGATAAAGAATTAAAACTTGACGAAGATTATTTTCCTTTTGTCTATAGTCCTGACGTCAATATTGAAGCGTTGCCGGCTATTGCCTTACAAGAGTCAGGATTACCCTGGTTTATTAATTTGAAAGATGTGATCGATGAAAACGCGAGCAATCCTCATTTTGATCTGCAGGATTATATTCATCAGCAGGCAATAGATCTGAAAAAGAAAGGTGCTGTTGCACTAATATTTTATAATACTTCAGCTAAGGATGATCAATTGAAATTTGATGGAAAAGATAAAGCTGAGAAGACCGGCATACCGGTCGTTTACGTAACGAAATCCGCAGCAAAAAATATTTAAATGATGCCTCTGCTTCCATCGATATGAAACTAAGAGTAAAAATCAGTGAAAAGAAACGGATCGGCCATAACGTGATCGGATATATTGATGAAGGAGCATCTACAACAGTTATACTTGGTGCTCATTTTGATCATCTTGGTTATGGTGAAGACGGCAACTCCATGCTGCGTACAAAGGAACATTTGATACACAACGGTGCCGATGATAATGCGAGTGGCACAGCGGCCCTGATCGAACTTGGCAAGACTTTTAAAAAACTCAAAACTTGACAGGAATAATTATTTATTCATTGCTTTCTCAGGTGAAGAATTGGGGTTGTTTGGTTCTAAATATTTTGTAGAGAATCCCACCGTTAGTTTAAATAATATAAACTACATGATCAATATGGACATGGTAGGAAGATTGAACGATAGTACCAGGGTCTTAACCATTGGCGGCTATGGAACTTCACCTGAGTGGTCATTCGTTGATAAACACAAAAACTAAAAAATCCCCTTTTGTCATAAAGGTTGATTCAAGCGGTACCGGCCCGAGTGATCACACCTCCTTTTACAGAAAAGATATCCCGGTTTTATTTTCTTTACCGGTCTGCATGCTGACTATCATCAAACCAACCGATGATTTTGACAAGATCAATTATAAAGGAGAGCTTGAGGTCGTAAATTATATTTATTCGATTATCGAAAAGGAAAATAAGGCAAAGCAAAAACTGGCATTTACAAAAACCAGGGAAACGCAATCAACATCTTCAACAAGGTTTAGTGTGACACTTGGTATCATGCCTGACTATACCTTTTCAGGAACCGGTGTGCGGGTGGATGGTGTAAGTGATGGACGGCCTGCTCAAAAGGCAGGATTACAAACCGGGGATGTAATAACTCAATTGGGTGAATACAATGTTACCTCTTTAGAAAACTATATGGAGGCACTTGGAAAGTTTAAAAGGGGATACAACAACAGTAAGATTTGTAAGAGGAAAAGATAACAAAGAAACACAGGTACAATTTTAAAACATCAAGTCTAAAATGTTATGAAATTAATTTTAGACAATAAAAATCTGACAGAAGAATTTTTTGAAGATACAAGGCTGCTCGGAATTATGGCCCCCATCAAGGATTACCAGCTTTGCTGGCATTTGAATAGTTTAATGGGCATGGACTTCCGCATCAACAATGACATAGAAATACAACTCACCAAAAAGAAGAGAGACTATTTTTTTGCAGTGTATGAATTTTGTGAACCAACGGGTTCACTTTTTCATTATGTATATAACAACCGGTTCGATGGAGAATACCTGCTTCCCGAATTCAGGCATCTTGATTTTTTATGGCTGATGAAGGGTGATATCGTCAATGAAGAAACTCTTCAGCAAACGATCAATGGTATCAAAGAAATAAATGGCGTGCAACTTGTAATAGAACTGACAAATGAAAAGATCAGAAATAAAGAACACCTGGTTTTTTAAGAGTAACTTATGGAACTTCTTTAAACTTCTGAAACATTTTTATATGTGGCAGGAAAAAAATAACAAGCTATATCGGAAATTTCAATTCAAGGATTTCAGCGAAGCTTTTGCTTTTATGACACGAGTTGCACTTGAGGCGGAAAAATGGACCACCATCCCCTGTGGACCAACGTGCTATAACTCAGTTGAAATATGGCTTTCCACACATAGTGCCGGTGATGTGGTAACGAATAAGGACAAGCAATTGGCTGAAAAGATCGATGACCTGGTTTTAGGATTTTAACGCATAATAGAGCTTCATTCCCGCGCCGGTCTTATCGAGTCCTGTTTTTGACAAACTGTAGGTAAAACTCAGCAAAAGAAGCGTCGCAGACTATTCACACGACTGTCTTCGATATAGTTTTGATTCGCACTGTGGTTAATGCGAACATTCTTATTTAAGATATCATTCACCGTGAACTTTAATTCTCCACGATTAAAATGGAGCATTTGCTTACTGACGCCTGCATTCCATAAAGGCACTTTTGTATTAAAGCCCAGACATGTAATTGTAGATCGAGTAATTGAGGTCAGAGGAAAAGAAAAAACTTTTGGTAATTGCCAATCCATTCCAGCAGAATATTCCTGGTTTATATATTTTTGAATTTCTTGCAGACTCAATCGAGTAACCGGATTTTGAATAATTAAGGCCACCGGTTAGTGAAAGATTTAATTTCTCTGTCGGGCTCATATCCAATCGTACCTGCGGTCCGAAGGTGTTATTGTATTGATCTTATTTATCTGTATTTTTATTTGCTGCATCTCCCACCAGTTGTTTGCCTTTGTCATACGCAATATTTGAACTGATGATCCAGGGAACCTTTAAGAAGCGCACCGGAAATCCCCAGCTCACAGTTCCAATCACATTGTAGACACCATTTACATTTACCGGCCTGACTGAATCTACACCGAGCTCATTTATCTTATCATAATTCACTATTTTATTGTTCGTTTGTTGCGCAGTCAGAAAAACGAAAAAGTTCCTGTTCTTATAGGGATTTACAAACGAGGCATTCACACGCAGAGTACTCATAAATTCTTGTTTCAAATTCAGATTTCCAAGCTTTATGTACAAAGGATTGCTATTATCCGGCACCGGCTGGAGTTGTGTGATGGTTGGCTGATTGGTGCTTGTGCTGTAATTGACAAGGATATTTTTAAACTTTGAAAAATAGTATTGAAATCTTGCGCCTGGTAAGAGGTTCGAAAAGCGTTTACTTATTGTAGAATCTTTTATGTTGCCAATAACCTTGCCTTCAAGATCTGCCTGTTGCCAGGAAAGACCAGCTGAATAATTATAAGTTTTGTTTGCTTGCGAAAACGGAAACCCGCATTTGCATAACCGTAAGTATTTCTATAATCATTTGTAAGAGATGAATTGATGAGGTCATATTTTCCATTGCCCTGGTTATAATCATAAGTGGTTTTTGAAGAAGTGCTGATAGTATTTGATTTTCCAATGACTGAACTCAAGCAACGATTTCTTAAAAACAGGCTCTGTGTAAACGGCCTTTGCATTATAGCCTTTTAGATCATTTGCCGTATTATTTATTTGATTAACGGAATCAAGGTTTCTCATCGAACTGTTTGGATCAAAAAGTTTGTAATCGACTTAAGACTACCATCACCCCCGCTATTATTTAGGTTCGTTAGCAGGTTCAATGAAAAAGTTCTCCCTTTCTTGTGAAATCTTTTTCTGAATAAAATATTTGTGTTCAAATTATATCCTTCAGTTATTTGTCAGGTTATTGCTATTTCCATCATTGATCACCGTTCCCTGATCTGACCAGGTAGCGTAATCCGACAATGTTTTATTTTTGTTTTCTGGTAGCTGAATGAAGGAGTAATTTTAACGAGGTAAATGAGTCGATCTGGTAATCTGCATTAAGATTTAAGCGATGGTTATTGTTGAGATTATCCGTGTATGAATTTTGTCTGTAAAGATTCGCCGGCGAAAAATATTGCCTCAGGACGTTGCTGATGCGATTTGGGTTAAAGCGACTGTAGAAATAATTACTCTGGAAATCTGTTTTTGTTCCGATGATATTATTATAGTTAACCCCGCCCCCGAATGTTGTATTGATGCCGGCGTTATTGCCACCCAACAGACCGGCGAGGGGATCATTCTTACTGATCGTGAGATTAATGTCGCCCCCACCATTTTTTAACTGACTCAACGCACCTGTAAAATTTAAAACGTCCATGAAGGAAAACCCTTCTGCATTTGTGTTATTGCCCATACCGATGGTCGACATTTGCCTCGCCCCTTTAAACGAGTTCACATTGAATTTTCCCTGGTAACGTTCATCTGTTCCTGCACCTGCATTTATTTTACCAAAGACTCCTTTCTTTTTATCTTTTTTCAATTTTAAGATTAATGGTCTTTTCACTGTTGCCGTCATCAAACCCGGTTAGCTGCGCCTGGTCGCTGAGTTTATCGTATACCTGCACTTTATCAATCGCATCAGCGGGTAAATTTCTTGTAGCGATCTTCGGATCATTTCCAAAGAACTCTTTCCCATCTACTAATACTTTTTGAACTTTTTCACCTTGTGCTTTTACTGTGCCATCTTTTTCCACTTTAACACCCGGTAATCTTTTCAAAAGTTCTTCAACATTTGCATTGGGTTGTGTTTTAAAGGAGCCGGCGTTGTATTGAATGGTGTCTCCTACCAGGGTAACTGGTGGCGCTTGACTGGTTACTGTTACTTCGCTCAGCACTTTGGTGCGGTCATTCATTATGATACTTCCAAGATCAATGCTTTTATGATCGTCGTCGATTTTTATAACCTGGTTCGAGGCACGATAATTTACATGAGTGATCAAAAGCCTGTATTCTCCATTTTGAATCCCACTTAATTCAAATCTTCCATTATTGTCTGTCATGGTGAAGCTGATGAGCGAGGAATCCTTTTTTGCATAAGAGTAATAGTAGCACTGCCTACTGGCTGCTTTGCAACGGTATCAAAAGCAATACCTTTAATAATTCCATTTTTTTGCGCGAGGGCAATTGTGCAAAAGAAGAAGACCGGAACAAAAAACATTCGTCTCATAGCTGTTGAATTACAGCTACGAAAATATTCTTAGAGCGATATAAACAGGGTTAACTATTCTTGGTTTATGGTTAATCAAGGTTAAGAAATCCAGACGGTGATAAAGAAAAGATTTATTGATCAATTCTTACTGATGAGGAACCAAAAGGTTTTAGCAGTGGCTGATGAAATGCCTTTAAAAGTTTTTCGGTCTTTTGAGTGATTCGATTTCTGCGAACCAATTCATGGGCTTTGCAGAATTCATGTGGCAAATCAGTTCGGCGCAAGATCTTATTTAAACAGCTTACTTCCTGATCAATCGCTTGCTGGCTCATGAATTCATTTTTGAATAATACTAACAGATCGCGATCAGGAGCGGATTTCATTGGCAAACTGTTTAATATCCCACCATTCCTTTATGATTTGGACATCCACAATTGCTGCCTTTGCCTGTGCCGGAATAGTAGTTCTTGTTACACCCAAAAGCAAGGATTGTTCCTAATAGGAGCAAAAGGACAATTATTATGTTTTTCCGTTTCATAATAGGATTTCTAAATTAAAACTATTTTACAAGCAAAATAGTATACTCCGGCAAAAATTTAAAAAACATGACCGAAGGCAAAGATGGAAAATTGCTGCGTAAATTCCGCATCCTCGTGGCGCCCCTGGACTGGGGTCTTGGTCATGCTACGCGTTGTATTCCAATCATAAAAGAGCTAGTGGGAAATGATTGCGATGTTTGGCTGGCTGGAGAAGGCCCCCAGGAGGCCTTACTGCGTTCAGAATTTTCCCACTTGCCATTTTACACCTGGCGGGCTACAATATTAAATATTCAAGAACCTCCGGGGGCCTTTTGTTGAAGTTGCTTTTACAAATGCCACGCATCATTTCTTCCATCAGGGCGGAGCACAGATGGTTAAAGAACACTATAGAGGCCCATGGATTTGATGCAGTGATTTCCGATAATCGATTTGGACTATATCATTCCGATGTGCCATCTCTATTTATTACCCACCAGTTAAGTATAAAAGTCCCTTGGGGAATGGAATGAAAGGATCTTACAAAAATGGAATTATAATTATATCAATCGCTTTAAAGAGTGTTGGGTGCCTGACTTTGCTGGAGAACATAACCTGGCAGGGGAATTATCTCATCCGATAACCACACCCCGCATTCCAGTCAAATACATTGAAGTTCTTTCAAGGTTTGAAAAAAGGAAGAACGGGAAATAAAAGATCAGTTATTGTTCATTTTATCGGGTCCGGAACCACAGCGCACTATTTTAGAAAATAAAATCATTAATGAAGTAAGCCATTATCCCGGAACTGCCACGATCGTCAGAGGGTTACCGTCAACGCAATCTGTTATTCCATCAACCGGAATGATAAAATTTTACAATCATCTTTCTGCAAGGGAATTAAATGAGGAAATAGAAAAAGCAGATTGGGTGATCAGCCGCTCGGACTATAGTACGATTATGGATCTTGCAAAACTGCAAAAGAAAAGTATTTTGATCCCTACGCCAGGTCAGACAGAACAGGAATATCTTGCAAAGGAACTTTGGCAAAAGAAAATTGCATTTAGTATAGAACAAAAAGAATTTTTTTAAGTCCCTGTCCTTGAGCAAGCAAAAATTCAATTACAGATTTCCTGCTAGTAGCAAGCTCGAATGGACTTCACGCAGCAGTCAAAAGTTTTTTGGATTCATTGAGATGACGAAGACAACTACCGGGAACCAGTTAAAGTTTTATTCCCCTGTTTCTGGATATAATAGTGCCAAAGAAGCATAGTGGCAGCGGAGCGGTAAGGTCTCCACCTCTCTGCTAATTTCAGTAGTTCCTCCTGTTTTGTTTCTTTGGACAATTGTTTCACTTCTTTCAACGCATTTACCATAGCCAGGTCGCCAAGAGGAAAAATATCTGTCCGTTGCAATGCAAACAGAAGGTAGACATCCACCGTCCAATCACCAATTCCTTTTATTGTTTTTAGTTGCCGGCGAATTTCAGCATCATCAAGATCAGAAAAGTTTTTTAAAATAATTTGTTTGGAAACAATGGCATTTGCCAAGCACCGGGCATAGACTGTTTTTTGCCGGCTGAAATAGCAGGCCTTTAACTCTACATCGGAAAGGGCAAGTAGTTTTCTAGGATGTAATGATCCCAATTTTTTCTTTCAGTTTGTTTAATGCAGCTCTTGCAGAAGCCAATGAAACCTGTTGCTCGAGAATAATATGAATGAGGGTTTGAAAATTTCCTTTCCTGGTCCACACGAGGTGGATATCCGCATTGTCTTATGATAGCAAAAAGGTGCCTGTCCTTTCTTGCCAGTTTATCGCAAATGGAGTGAAAATTTTGTTGGTCAAACGTTAAATGCATTTACCTCTTAGCCTTGAATTTTTCAATTGCAGTCTTTGTAAAAGAACTCAGTACTAACTTCCCACTGATGGCGGCCCTCTCCAATAATAAATGATCCCAGTTCTCTGTTCCTTTCCAGAATATTTTTTTCATTTCAGCCATTGCTGCGGGATTGGAGTGAAGCTAATGTGTTTATTAATCTTGAAAGGGATTCGTCCATTCCTTCTGTAGTTCATGTGAACTTCGGCAAATAATCCTTTGCGTGCCAGCCCACTGGGCATTGCGCCACATGGCAGCATCCATAGCCAAGTTGAGTGAAATGCAGGATATCCGAGCCTTCTTTCTATCACTGGGCCACTACGAAAGGGCCAATGCCAATAGTGAGTTCGCTTAGTTTTATTTCTGCCTGTTCTGTTGCTAATGGCATAATCTGCTGCTGCTACCAGGCCTACACCTCCTCCAACGCATTTTCCCGTGTACACGAGCAATAATAAATTTAGGACAGGTTCGCATGGCATTGATAACATGAGCAAAGCCACTGAAAAATTGCAAACCCTGTTCAGTATTTTTGAATGGCGGCCAATTCGTCAAAGGAGGCACCTGAACAAAATACTTTTTCTCCGGCAGAACTCAGGATGACAAGTCTTGTTTCATCATCATTTCCAGCGCGGTGAATCGTTTGTGCCAGTTCGTCTAAGATTTTTAAAGGCAATGAATTGCTTTGCGGGTGAAAAAATTCAACAGTGGTTAAGCACCGTTGTGTAATTCCGACTTCACGTACCCATTGGAGACTTGAGTGTATCATAGACTAAGAGAAAAAGAGTTTGTTAAAGAGATAAAGAGTTATTCTCCATCATTGTTAAATACCCTATGGAACCCATCCTTCATCCATTCTATATTAAAATTAAGCAGTAATCCATTTTTGAGGCCTGATAATTTCAAATAAGTCATTAACTGCTTGAAATGGACCGGGGCAAGTCTTTTCCAAAGATTTGATTTCTATTACCAATTGTTTTTCTGCCAATCAGTCTATCCTATATGCATCCTGGATGTTGAGTTGATCGTCAACTATGGGCATTAATAATTGTCTTTCGACCAAAATATTTTTTTCACTAACTCATAATAAAGAACTTCTTCGTAAACTCGCTCAAAACACCCAGGACCAATTTTAGTATGAATTTTAATACATAGATCCAGTATTGTACCTGTCAAAGAGTTTATATCCATCGGATTTTCTTTTTCTCTTTAAAGCCCATTATCTCTTAGCCTTACCATTGTCAAAATAGTTGCAATTCCAACCTGTTCGTTTGCTTCATCAATCATTTCAACCAACCACCTTACAATTCCTCTTGAAATTTCTGATATCGTCTTTTGATCCTGCGGGATTTTTCTTTGCATGTAAATTTTATATGAATTTCTGCTCCCGGGATAAACAGGTTTGGTGAATCTTAATTCATCAATGCCATAATTTAAAAGAACAGGATTTTTGCATAACTGTCAACGAACAAACCTGCAGCTGCGCTCATGATGAAATATCCGTGAGCTACCTGCTTGTCAAACATGGTTCCGGTAAAATCTGTTTCTTTCAAATGCGCATAAAAATGATCACCACTTAAATTGGCAAACCTGTCAATGTCTTCCGAAGTGATCAACCGTTTTTCAGTAATGATCTGGTCGCCGACCTGTAATTCCTCAAAATATTTTTGAATGGATGAATGCCGTCGTTATTTCCCTTTGCATTTTGTTGGTAAACTTTTGTAATAGCAGTTATGGTTGTTGGGCTGCCCTGTATGGCTACCCGTTGCATATAATGTTTAACGCCACGAATGCCTCCCATTTCTTCTCCGCCACCTGCACGTCCTGGACCGCCATGAACGAGCATAGGTAGTGGTGAGCCATGACCTGTACTTTCTTTGGCGCATTCTGCGTTCAGCACCAATATTCTTCCATGATGTGTGCCTGCATTTAACACATAATCAGCAGCGATATTATTATCAGCAGTGACAATGGTGCTGCACAAAGAACCCTTTCCTTTTTTGCTTAATTCAATCGCCTCCTGCAGATCTTTGTAAGGCATGATCGTACTTGCCGGACCAAATACTTCTATTTCATGCACCTCATCAGAAGTGAAAGGGTTTTCATTTTTAAAAGTATTGGAGAAATAAAAGCGCCCTTTTTGGCATCGGCATCGATCACTTCGACACTATCCAGGCTTCCGTAAATAATTTGTGACGAGGCTAATAGTTTTGGACCTGTTGTTTTACTTCCTCCCGCTGGCCTTGACCTGCCAATGATCCCATTCTCACTTTTTCATTTAAGGGGTTGCCGATCGTGGTTTGATTTAGCGATGATGCGATCGCTTTCCAGATATCTTCCATTTTATTCTCGGGAACAAAGATCCTCCGAATGGCTGTGCATTTTTGACCCGCCTTTACCGTCATTTCCTTCCTAACCTCTTTTATAAAAATATCCCACTCGCTCATGGCAGGATCAACATCTTCTCCCAGCACAATTGCATTTAATGAATCGGCTTCCATGTTAAAGGGAACGGATTCGCCTAGAATTTTGGATGTGCTCTTAGCTTTAATCCCGTGGATTTAGAACCAGTGAATGTTATTACATCCTGTGATGTTACATGATCAAGCAGATCTCCTGCACTTCCACAGATCAATTGTAAAGCTCCTTCGGGTAAAATACCTGATGCGATAATTTCCTTCACTACTGCTTCAGTCAAAAAGAAGTAATCGTTGCAGGTTTAACAACTGCCGGAACGCCTGCCAGCCAATTCACCGCGCATTTTTCAAGCATTCCCCATACAGGAAAATTAAATGCATTGATATGAATGGCCACTCCTTCTTTCGGGACTAAGAATATGATGACCCATGAAGGTACCCGCTTTGCTCAATGTTACCGGGTCACCATCTGTGCAATACGGAAGATCAGGAAATTTTCTTCTCAGGGAAGCGTTGCTGAATAAATTTCCAAAGCCACCTTCAATATCTATCCAGCTATCGGCTTTTGTAGCACCAGTTTTGTAACTGACCTGGTAAAGTTTTCTTTTCTCTCATTGAGATAAACGGCCAGTGCACGCAACATTCTTCCCCTTTCGTGAAATGTCATTCTGCGCAATGCAGGATTACCAACCCTCCTTCCATAATCCAGTATTGAAGCAAAATCCAATCCTTCTGTTGAGGAGATCGCAATGTCATCGCCGGTAACTGCATCATAAAGGACCTGGCCATCGCCATCGCCTGTGATCCATCTACCTGTGATATAATTACCCAATTTATTCATATAGTAAGGCGACCGTTTTAGAGTGTCAAAATTAGTTAAAACACTTCAGGCGTAATGATGTGGGACAGCTTATATCTTTGCAAAAAATTGATAAATGAAATTTGTTGCCCAATTTGTTTTTGTGCTTCTATTGATCAGCTGTAATAGTTCAAATACTTCAACTGAAAACAATAATAAAACCACTGAATCGGCGTCGGATAGCCTGATGCATGAAATATTGAGGCAGCATGACATAGGAATGGCAAAAATGAACAAAATAAGCGAAGCAAAAATAGAATACAACACAACCTTGACTCCATTTCCAAACTCCCGTTTGATCTTCAAAAAAATCTGTACAGTACAGAATGGGATTAGATTCGGCGTTTAACTGGTTAACATTTGCTGACTCCCACATGGAAACATGGATGAATGAATTTAACATGGACTCTTTAAAAGACAACCAGGAGGAGCAGGTCAAATATCTCGAATCCGGAGAAAAAAAAATTTCGCAGGTGAATGAGGAAATGATCAGCAGCCTGCACAAGAGCCGATTCTTTATTGCAGAAAAAATAGTCAATTGGTTTGAATCTTCCAGTTCACTCCCTTTCTTTCAAATAATTGATCACAAAATCAAAACAGTTTTTATTTTTCCCAACCAGTTCAGGCGGAAAGACACCTTTATCTGTAAAAAGTTTTTTGCCATTAAATGGACAGCCGCCGTGCAGGTATAGCCCGTCGTCCGGCTCATAGAAGATGTTTTTGTTTTGGCGTCAAAATAGTCGAGCAAATTAAATTCAATGCGTTTTTGATGTTTATCTTTTTCCCTTCAATGATCACCTTCATTACGGTTAGTTCTTCTTCTTCAGTGCCGAGTCGCCAGTCGTTAAATAGAATTTTTGAGCAAAATTTCAACGGCGAAATTTTTACACCATCAATTTCAATTTCTTTTTCGTCAAAAACCGGCCTGCTTTAAGGCGATCACAAATTCTACATGTATCGGGTATCTCAATGTCTTTCTCTTTCATATTAGGGATATGGGACATGGTAAATAACAGGCTTCTAAGACCATCCGTATTGAAAGCCTCCAATGTCCCCACTTCCTCAAAATCCATGTACTCCCTTTCGCTCAGCGCAGGTTTTGTGACAATAAACCCGTTTTCTTTCAACCGGGCTGGCCTTGTGTATTCTTCTATTACATCAATCGGAGAAAAAGGTGCCTTGTATTCGAAAGGCTTTTTCCTGATCTTAGGCAGACCTCCGACATAACACTCGAAATTGGTGACGGTCATTTCTTCATTATAATGGCCCAGGATCAAATTACTCATACCGGGAGCCACGCCCACGTCGGTAATCACCGTAACCTTTTTTCTCTTGCCAATTTATCAAGCTGCAAAACATCTTCAGGGGAAAAACGAAATATCAGCAACATCCTTCCCGCAATTGATGACGGTTTTTAAAGTGTCAAAACCCATAAAACCGGGAACGGCCGTAACGACGACATCAAACCCTTCCAGCCATTTCGGATATTTATTATAGTCTTTAAGGTCAGCTTGCTTGACCTTGATCGAGGATTTCGTTCTTTTAATAGCTGAATGCTTTCTTCACTTACATCAAAAGAAGTAACATCAAAGGATGAAGCAAGATCAATGGCCATTGTTCTGCCCACCATGCCTGCACCAAGAACAGCAATTTTCATTTAGTCGTTTTTCTAAAACCTCCGGGCTGCAAAGATGCGGAAAAAGTTCCAGAAGCTCAAGCGGTTTAAGGTTTCAGAGTCGACAACCCAACTTTGGAACTCCTGGAACTTTGAAACTTTGGAACAAGGTTAAAGATGTTGCAATTTTTTCAGTGTTCTCTCATTTTCTACGTTACCGGTATTGAGAGTTGTTCCTGGTTCAAACAGCATGACCTCACATTCTTCTTTTGCATTGGGGCGATGTTCAATACCCCTGGGGACGATGATAAACTCACCTTGATTAATAGTTATGGTTTTGCTTTCAAATTCCATATCAAAGCTTCCTTTTACAACATAAAATAATTCATCTTCATGGATCATGGTGATGCCAGACAAAGGGTCCTTTGAACTTTACCAGCTTTACCATTTGTCCATTCAACTCGCCCAACAATTTTGGGACTCCAATGTTCTTTGAACAAAGAAAGTTTTTCAGCTAGATTTATTTTTTCCATTTCGTGAAATTAAAGTGATGAATAGCGTTGCGACAGTACAAGTGTGCCCAAAGGGTCACTTCGTGACGACGCAACAGAAGTTCAATAGAATTAAAAGTGCTGGTCACATAAAATAGAAACGTCTCGTCCTTCGCCAGGCTCAGGACAAGACGCTTATTAACCCGTTCGCTTTCTTTAATAGAAAAATTGTTCTTTTACGATCTTGCCGTCTTTTACTTCATAAAGAGCGATCTCATCCATCTTTTGCCGGCCCATTCCTTTGTAGGTGCAATCCATACCCATAGCAACGGCAATGTATTTACCAGCCACAATGGGTTCAGAAACCCAACCGCCATGCATTTCTTCTACCATATTATTGAAATCTTCTCCCTTTTTGCGGATGGCATCAATCCCTTTTACAGATTGCATGCCCGGTGAATCCTTTGGCTCAATGCTTTCTGCATCGTCGCTAAAAGTTCCTGCTGGGCTTCCATCCATTTATTTGCCTGGAAAAGTTCATGAAGGCGGTTGGCCACTTCCTTTGTTGTCATTACTGCTTCCTGAGTTGCCATAACATAAAAATTTATATGGTTAAAAAAATTGGATGGATAAGCTACGATTTTTAAAGCATTGCAAAAATTAAATTATTATGAAGGTAGAAATTGCGTGATGGAGAATAGCTTTATTAAATTCACAGACTGATGATCAAATTTGTTCCATGGCTGAGTTTGTTGGTCATAGGTTGCTCTGTCAGCAAAAACCCTCTTCGCAAAGAAGTAAAGGCGCTTCAAAAGGGGACCATTAAAGACGACAGCAGCTATGTATATGCACTGCCCTATGAAAACAACACCTCTCATTTGCTGATACAAGGGTACTTTCAGTCATTTTCTCATAAAGAGAGAGCGGCCCTTGATTTTAAAATGAAAAGAGGAACGAAGATTTTAGCAGCAAGGGATGGCGTAGTGGTAAGAGTGAAGGAAGACGGAAACAAAGGAGGGCTAAATAAAAAGTACCGTCCTTATGGAAACAATATCGTTATACAACATGCAGATGGTTCGCGGGCCGGCTACTGGCACTTGCAGTATAATGGGGCACTGGTAAATGTCGGTGATTCGGTAAAAGGACAAGTAATAGCACTGAGCGGTAAAACAGGATATACAGCACTTCCTCATTTACATTTTCTTGTCTGGACATTTAGCAGCCATGGTGACTGGCAGCAGGTTCCTACACGGTTTCAAACATCCAAAGGAATAAAATACCTGCGGTCAATGAGAAAGTACCGGAGCACAAACCAATGATCTATTTTTGAAAAAATTCTTCCTTGTCTTTACAGGAAATATCTGGCAGCAATTTAGTTGCAAACATGAAGCAAACACGTTGGCAAGAATACGTCGCTGTGTGTACCGGTATTGCCAGACGTATGGTTCTAGTATGCTTGAAAAATAATGTCCTTGGTTTATCCTACTGGCATCATTGGAGTCTTATTAGCGGCATACGTCTATATCTTTCAAACGCATGCGCCTTTATATGCAGATGCTTCTGTGTGAATATTTTATTATTTCGTAATGAGCGTTTATGGTTGGTATACTTTGGTACAAAAAGGATGCTGAGCAACATTATACAGTGCGCCGATTACAAATGCCAGTGGCAAAGAATAAATGAACTACTTTTTGGTATTGGCTTCTTTATATTTTTGCGATATTATTTTATTTGACTCTTGTCAAGCTTACCAATAGTAATACGCCGGGCTACTTGACTGGGCATTATGTTTCTGCGATCTGCCACCGCTATACTGCTATGTGGTGGATGGCAAAAAGAAAAATTGGAAAGCTGGTATTGCGTGGATATTTTCCAGATATTGTTGTCCATTCCTCTTAATTTCTGTAAAGAGCACTGATGCTATTTACCATAATGTTTATTATTTGATCTTCTGATATTGGCCTGGATGGGATTTGCTGGAATGGAAAAAAGCGGGCATGATTGGAAAAACAACCACCGTGATCTGGACCCATATTAATGTGATCACCTGATGTGATCATTCTATCTTAGCTAATAGGAATTTCCTGGCTTTGTGATTCTTTGCCCGGAACAATCGGTAAGCTTACCTGCAATACACCATCAATGTATTTTGCAGTGATTTTCGTCGCATCGATTGTCTCATCCAATGTAAAAGACCTTTCAAATGCTCCGCGGCTATATTCCCTTCTCACCCATTCGGGTCTTGGAAATCCTTCAGGCGGTAAATAAGAAACCGTGAGTTCATTTCCTTTTACGTTTAGGTGAAAATTTTCCCTGATGCGACCAGGGGGCAAAGACCAGCATTTCGTAGCTGTTCTCTGTTTTGTAAATGTTTACAGCAGCTCTTTGCATGAAACGGATAAGCTGGTGCTGTTGCCTGCTTCCGGGATAAGCGCCTTTTGCGGCTTCGCGGGCAATAGGATCACGAAGGCCCGCACATGACTGATTGTAGTACATGTTTTTCTTTTTGAGTTAAAAAATATTGTTCATAAAAATGCAGACGAATGACTTCCCAGGTATATTTTACCATAGAAAGCCAGCAACCTATTAACTTGCTGCTGAATGCTTAAGAAAATTGTCGTTATAGGCCCTGAATCGACTGGCAAAAGCAGTTTGTGTAAACTACTTGCTGAACATTATCACAATTTATGGTGTCCCGGAATATGCGAGAGAGTATTTGACAGTTCATGGTATGAATTATACCTATGAAGATCTGCTGACCATTGCAAGGGGACAAAGTTGAACTGGAAGAGAAATATGACTCGAGATCGGCAAGGCTAGTTCCACTATGCAAGCGGGAGTTCAATTAGCGACTGCGCGACTAACGATTGACTACTCACTCATCACTCACTACTCATCACTCATTACTCTTTATAGACACCGACATGTACGTAATGAAAGTCTGGTGCGAGTTTGTTTTTGGAAAATGTCACCCGTTTATCCTAAATCAAATTACAAAAAGAAAATATGATCTCTACTTGCTTTGTGATATTGATCTCCCGTGGACATATGACGAAGTTGCGTGAGTATCCCGATCCGGGACCAAGGCAACAACTTTATGAGATTTATAAAAGCCTTATGGAGAAGCCAATCTACACCTTGGGTCGAAGTAAATGGAAATTATGAACAGCGGGTTCAAAAAGCGATCAATGCCGTTGATGGTTTGGTAAAGCAATGATCAGTTCTCAGTACTTTCGTTTTTAATGAGATCATTTTTTCAAAGACATCATCGCCCGCTTTTTATTTCTCCTGGATCATTTTAGGATTAATTCAATCACGATCTACGGAGTTATTGGATGATGAGGCTTACTATTGGGTATATTCAAAATTCTTAGACTGGGGTTATTTTGATCACTCCACCTATGGTGGCCTTGCTGATAAAGATGGGATACTCCATTTTCAGAATGAACTCGGTGTCCGTTTATTTTTCTTTTGCTCAATGTACTTTCATTATTTCTTATCGAAAGACTGATTGAAAAGAAGGGATCTTTTCTTTTTATGCGATCGCATTGTCACTGGCAGTACTGCAGCTAACCGGGTTTGTCGCTGTTCCTGATACACCGCTGATTTTTTCACAGCTTTATTTTTCTGAGCTATAGACGATTTCTTCGACAATCTTCTTTATTAAATACTTTTTTACTTGGTGTTGTAGTTGCCGCTTTGTTGTACAGTAAATACCATGCTGTATTGATCGTTTTTTGTGCTGCTCTCAAATCTGAAGTTATTTCGTTATTATCAAACTTACATGGCAGGAGTAATTGCTTTATTGTTTTTCACTCCGCATTTGTTATGGCAATATCAACATGACTGGATCAGTTTCCGTTATCACTTATTTGAAAGCAATGTAAATCCTTACAAATTTTCTTTTACTCTTGAATATGTTGGCGGTCAAATTCTGTTAGCGGGCCCTCGGCAGGTATCATTCTTTTACCCGCTGCTTTTTTATATCATTCAAAAAACGTCTTTGAAAGAGGATTGAAATTTACTCTTGCCGGTATTTATCTTTTTTTCTTTTGAGCTCATTCAGGGAAGAGTGGAAGGTAACTGGACATCACCTGCCATCGTTCCACTGATTGTTTTAAGTCATAACTTCTTAGCGGAAAAACCAGCATGGCGCGAAAATGGCTGTTACGGCTTACTACCTGTTACAATGATCCTTGTCATTGTTTGCAAGGATCGTGATGATCGTCTGACATATTGCCAGTCAAGGCGATCAGGCGGCGATATCATGGCTGGAAAAGATTGGCCCCGGGTGATGAAAGAAAAGACAAAGGGACTTCCCATTGTATTTGAAAACTCGTATCAACGAGCATCTAAATATTGGTTTTATACCGGTCAAATGTCTTACTCTTTAAACTATTACAGGAACGCCGGAACAATTATAATTTCTGGCCGATCGAAGATTCTCTACTGCTGGAAAGCCTGTTTATATCCTTGACATTCATAACTCCCGATTCATTTCAAACAAGAATACCCGTGGCTATCGGAGACTTGAATTATAAATATGATCCTGCATTTGCAAGTTTTTGCCAAAGTGAAACTTATTCCTTCGGAAAAAATCATTAGGTCAAGAGAATTTTCCTTTTCCAATTGATATACATACAGAACTTCCGCCACAAATACTATAACGTATATCATTTCGCACCCTGAATTAAAAATTGAAATGGTTGTGGGAGTCTTCAATGAATATGGCTGGTTAGAAGATCTTCCTGTATCAAATAGTTTATATGAGTTAGTGCAAAAACCGGCAGAACTAAAATTCGATCCCGAAGCTGCCGAAGGAAATTATTATCTTATTTTTCTCATTCTTCATATTGGTACTGTCACGGCTACTCACAACAGCGAAAAAAATAAAACTTGTCATTGACTGATCATTTTTTGAAAGAGTGTTGTTGACAATTTTTGAATATCGGGATCAGCCTGCAGGTTTATTCATTTGTCGCAATATCCACCCGGACCTGACAGAGACATATCTTGAAACGAGGCTTTACTGAATAACGGCGTGGGTTTGGAAGACAAGCTGCGATCATTGCCGCTTCCTGCCTGGATAAGTTAGCAGCAGATTTAGTGAAATATTTTTTGTGAAGCTTTTCAATGCTGAAAATTCCATCGCCCATTTCTGCTACGTTCATGTATACTTCAAGAATTCTTTTCTTACCCCATATCTTTTCGATCATAAAGTGAAATACACTTCCAGCCCTTTTTCTGAGCCAGCTCCGGCCCTGCCATAAAAAACATTTTTGCTGTTTGCTGACTGATAGTACTGGCTCCATGCATCGATTTGCTTTTCTGGTTATGCTTCATTGCTTTTTCAATGGATTTGAAATCAAAACCATTGTGATCAGGAAATAATTGATCTTCGGAAGCAATAACCGCCAGTTTTGCATTGACCGACATTTGTTTCTTGTTTACATAATCTCTTTTCAAACCATGCCCGGTCAACAGGCTTGAAAGCTGCGTAATAGTAATGGGGGATCCATCCATTTTAGTAAGATGATGTAAACAAACTGTGCGATGAAAAGGATGAGGAACAGGCGCTTGATAAAACGCCAAAATCTCCGGGAAAAGACCTGTTTTTTCATAGAGTGTCATTTCAATTTGTCTGCGTACACCAACAAGCCCCAAATGAGGGCAATGCCAAAGCCAATTAAAGATCAGCCCGTTTACACGGTTAATGATATGAATGTTATGAGGTGTTAATTTCTTCCTGATCTTACCGGCCAGCATCACTTTAGCAATATCTGTAGAAAAAACGATAGCAAGACAAACTATAAAAGTACCAGCTTTTGTTCAAGAGTGTGATTTATAAAAGTTGATGGAAGCGGTTAGCCAAAAAGAATACAGCGGGATTTAGCGTGTTCATTGCGTAGCCTGATAAAGCGATTTTTGCATAATCTCTTTTTTCTGAATTTCATAACGATCTGTTTGCCTTCCTACATTCACTTGTATTTTCTTGAAAAAGAGAAATAAACGCCCAAAGAGATCAAAAGAATACTCCCGGCAATTCCGATCGGTTTTCTATGAGTACTGATAGCACTAAATAACTCCTGTAAGAAACATTGCTGATCAAAACCATTGTGATATCACTGGCGGATACCCCAATAATAAAGGCCATGCCGCCAGTATGGCCATTGTTTCAAACTCTGCTTAAGAATCGAGAACATAACAGGGCCCACCTGAGATGCTCAGCAAAAGTCCAGAGTTATTCCTTTGAGCAGTACCTCCAGCATAACAGAAAAATGCAAAATAGAAGACTTCTATTGGGGAACAGAAGCTAATGATAATGGAGAAAAATTATTTTACAACAATACTTAATTAGCGGAAGGACACTTATAGAGATTGCAGGTTAAAACTGAAGTAGATCATAGCGGTTATAGAAGCTGATCTTTGTTTGTTTCTGCACCCACTGCATGACGTCTTTAATACCAATCGGGGTTCCTAATTCATAAGATCTGTCCGAGAAGCAACAACCCGGGTGAGGGGCTGCCGTCCGGTGAAGGAGGAAATACCGCCGGATCAACGTAAGTTTGCTCACGTCATCAGGTAATCAGTCGTTGTAAAGCGATGAGTTATCTCAAGAGCGATATTGAATCTTTCATTGAAGGCGTATTTTATTCCTACACCAACAGGAAAACAAATAGCCATTGAGCTATAGGGCTTGCGATCAGGATATAATGAACTGCCCTGTCCTTCTGTTCCCAATGGCCTCAAAAATATTTTTGTCCCTGCAGATAGGCATAAGGATCATAGCTGAAGACACCAACACCCAATGAAACATAAGGAGCAAATTGAATTCCGGATCACCGGGTAAAAAACGGAAGAGAGTAAAGATCTCCCCGCAAAGAAAGCTCCCAGACATTTGTATTGAAGCTCAGGTTGCGTGTGAGCATAAATTCATTGTGCGTATTATAGATATCAGAATAACCCAGCTGTGCATAATTTGCACAATCACTGGCAGCTATATAGTTTCAAAATTTTTGCGAAAGAAAATACCTGCAGCAATTTTCGGCCGGTTCAGCTTCGCTCTTGTATTCAAATCGCCAAAATAGTGAGCCGCACCCACTCTATTCCAAATTCACCTTCCTGCACAATAGGTTCCTGGGCGTGAATATTTGTGTGTGAAAAGGGAAATGACTACAAAGAATACCGCAGTTAACACTCTTCATACTTGCAAAATAAGATTTCAAAGATTAGTATAACGTAAAAATCAAGCTTTTATTTATAAAAATTGGCTTTTAAACGGAGTCGTGGATTTTGGATGAATTATTTGAATGTGTTCATCATACACCAATAATTAATTCCTTTTATCAAGTCCCCAAGTGTTAGCTTGTTGCGAAAGTGTTTGCAGAAAATTATTTTCGTTGAGCCGGATGAGGCTAAGCATAAAGGATTCCTTCCTGACTGCCAACTGAACGTCTTTTAGTTATAATTTCTCTCCTTGAGTCAAGGGAGCAAATCGCTTGATCGGAGCGGCTTTCAATTTCAAAAGAAATAATGTTATCGTCCGGAACTGCAATAGGTCTGTACGTTTAAATTATGGGGTGCTACAGGAGTAATGACAAAACTGCCTGACTCGGGAAAAACGATCGGGCCATTGCAACTTAAAGAATACCCTGTGGAACCGGTGGGAGTGGCGACTATCAAACCATCTGCCCAGTAAGTATTCAAAAACTCTCCATTAAGGTAAGTATGTATTTTGATCATTGGAGCAATATCCTGTTTATGAATAGCAAACTCATTTAAGCCATAAGGCACGTCGCCAAACAGCGGAAGATTTGAATCAAGATGAATAAGAGTACGTTTGTCAACAACGAAGAATGGTTGACCAGCGATTTTATCGCTGTTTTCACTTCATCGCGGCCAATGCTCGCTAAAAAACCAAGGCGACCAAAATTGACCCCATTACCGGGAGATTGCGACTGCGAACAGAATCGAGTACGCAAATCAAGCAGAGTGCCATCGCCACCAAGACTAATAATGGAAGCTGCTATTTCACTGGTCAGGTGTTCCGAAGAATGAAAGACTTCTGTATCCGGCGGTAATGCAATTGTATTTTTATCTGTTCAAAATAAGTATGGAAAATGAGAGGCTGAAGTCTTTGATTTTTTAACTCATCGAAAAATAACTGAAGATCCTGCCGTTGATTTTCATCCATTACACGACTGTAAACGGCTACTTTCATTAATTTTTTGAAAATTGGTCTTCTTGTGTAAATATAAACCGTTTTGTCCTATCTGGTTGAAACTCCATTCAAGCCTGATATTTACATCGTAGATAGTAACGATGTCTTATTCCTGCTCCTCCCGGAATATAACATGCGATTTGTAAGAGAATTGGGTCCAGGTTGAGGATTGTAAGCATAGCCTGCATTTCCGTAAATCTTTCCATAGATTGCGGAAAGGAATATAGTTGATGCTTTGGCGCTTTACGATATTGAAAGAGGAATATTGAATTTAAAAAGCTCTTTTGAAATGCGTAGTTTTTAAACAACCACCAGCTACTCCATCTACTACATAGTATTCATAACCCTGCATGGCTAACTGGTTATAACCCAGTAAACGGGTATTAATAAATGGTTGTTTTAAAAGGTAATTTAAATTAGCTGCTGTATTAACGCTTAAGTATGTTTTGGGAAAGATTTGCCAATAGTTACCGGTGAGAACGTTGAATTCCCACACATTTACTATCTGATTAAATCCTTTTTCGAAAGCCTATTTCAGTTTCAAAACCTTTTAATGGATAAGGAATATAATCTACATCATGAAAGCTCATTGTATGGTACAGTTCAGGATAACGTATCTTATTAAGACCCGAAGGAAAATAACTTGGATTGAGTTTTACAATAGTATCCTCAATTTTTTCTTCAGTGTAAAGCGATACCAAAGCGATGCCTGGTCTTTACGAGCCGCGGCGATAAGTAAGTTCAAGATTTGTTCTGAAAAATGATCGGATGAAATTATTTGTGTCCTTGAGAAATACTTCCTTATTGTCAGATCGTATTATAATTTTACTTCCCGGTTTTTGCCCAGGGCAAACCCAAATTTTGCTCCCCATTTCATCCTGTTATCAAAATAAAGGCAGATCGTAATTCATTGAGATCTGCCTTGTGTATCCGCTCATGAACCAAATATTCAACTTGTCATTATAACCCGTGACATTATTGTAAATAAGTTTTACTCCATAATTCACCTTATCCATACTGGCCTTGATGCTGCTACCAGCCATTGATTGAAATTGCGGTCAACCACTTTGAAATAAGGTACAGGGAATATGTACCACCTTTCTTTTACATCGATCAGGACATCTACATAGTAACCGTCGAAACTTTCAATGCAACCACTACTTCATGAAATAGCAGTGGTATTCATCAATTGTCTGCGTGCATCCTCAAATTTTGTTACTAATTGCTGGAGCTGAAAATGGTCGCCTTCCTTGAACGGGATCTCCGTAGTATAACAGAACCCTTGGTTTTCTGTTTCCGACAATGACAATATTGCGAATGATAAATGGCGCAGTAACCTGGTCGCCTGTTTTAATTTCAGTGTTGGTTGTGTCTGAAGAAGGAACAAGATGATCGCCCTGGTTCTCTCTGTGCACCTGCTTTGCAAAGGATAGCGGACAGGGCAAGCGTGACGAGATAGATATATATTTAACCTTTGCATCCAGGCAAACTCTAGTAACTAAGTTAATGGGTTCATTGAAACAGGTAAAGAAAGCGGAAATCGGTCTATATTTTCAGGTAGTTCATCAGGTTATCATAATTTGTTCTCAGCTCGTTCTCAAACAGCTCTTCACCCAAAATAATATTTCACGTTATACTCGTGTCGCTGAAAGTGTAGATACAATATCCGAGATTTCCAGTTTGTTTATCTTTATCGTTACTTCCATCATTCCCGTTTCAGGGTCAACATTGGTATTAAGCTGTTTTTATCTGTGCATCATTCGCCTCTAACCAGCCTGCTTATTTCATTGAAAGAATAATTTTTGCTTTCTAGTTCCAAAACAATCAAACCACCAGGCTCATTCAAGCTCATAAATTCCGAAGAATATTTTCAACAGATCTGCATAAGTGACGACTCCTATTAGTTCGCTTTCTTCCCTATAATAGGTACTACTGTCAAACCATTCTGAACAGCTACTTGTATCGCTTTTAGCATCGTGCTCATCTTCTTTAACCGAGGAGTTGGAAATAGACTGACTAGGAATTGTTCCAGTGTAGAGTGGTCATTTTCTGCCTGCAGCTAAATCGCTTTCACTGATCACCCCTACATATTTGTCGCCATCAACAATCGGCAGGTGCTCCACGTGATTTTCATTCATTAGTTCAAGGGCCTGGTATACCTTATCAAGAGAAGAGCGGAGGTATGGGAGAGTTTGAGTTTGTAAATTTCCTGTTAACATGGATAGCGGCATTTAGCTTGTCGAGACAGCAATTTTCAGACAACTGTTGCAGGTTCATTTTGTTTTTCAAAAATTTATGCAAAATGACATTGAATTCATCAACGACACTTCCATCATCGGGGCATGACCGCATTTGTCAATAAAATAAAGCTCGCTGTTTGGTATCAGGCGGTTAAACTCCCGGGCTACAAATGGCGGCGTAATTAGTGTCATTATTGCCCCATATTAATAACGTCGGTTGTTTGATTTGATTGAGTTCCTCGCCCAAATTATTTCTGATAGCGCTTTTGGCAAGGGCTATGATCTTAATCGACCTTTAAACGGTTATTGGTTAGATTCAAAAACTTCATCAACCAATTCCTTGGTAGCCATTTTAGGATCGTAAAAAGTCAATTCAGTTTTTCTTTTGATATAATCATAATCGCCCCGTTTGGGGTATGAATCTCCCATTCCGTTTTCAAATAGGCCGGAACTGCCGGTAAGAATGAGTGATTTTATCTTTTCGGGATGCTTTTAATATGTGTATCAGTGCAACATGGCCACCTAAAGAATTCCCAATAAATGAACGTCGTCATATCCTCTTGCATCAATAAATCTGTTTACAAATCTTTCCAGTCCGCTTACTGATGTATGAAGAATATCCAGCTCAAACAGAGGCAATAAAGGGCACTACTGACTTTGTTGTGATGCCGGAAAGTATTCGATCAGGGTCGGCGAAATTGCTCATAGCACCAAATAACCCATGCAGGAGAACCAGCGGCTCTCCCTGGCCTTCTTCTATATACCTGAATTTATCCTGTTGTTTGATAGTATATTCCATGGGTCTCAGTCAATATAATTCTTTATCGCTAAAATAATTGATTTACTGCAAATAAAATACCCTTTGCAGAGTTATCGTTTGATTGCTTGCACAAAAGATACTGGCAGAAACATTTTTACAGGAATATATACTTTGCTGCGACGTAATTGCCAGAATCTTTAAATCAAACTGATATTTTTTCAGGTATTCTGCTAAAAACCTTCTAATTGTTGAACATATCCTTAAAAAATGGGATCACGGAAGCAAAACCATCTATTGCTTTTAGGCCCCATGGTTGGATAAAGGAATAAGTAACAGAGGCTTTGATGGTTTCAGGTTTGATGATCTTTACCTGGTTTGCGCAGAAAAGAAGAACACTAAAGATCGTTATGTAGATCACGGCGTAAAGAATGATGCCTCCCAACCAGGTTGGCCCAACCAAGCATCATTGCCTCCAGTGAGTTTTGAATTGCCCTGGCGCCCAGCCGTATATGAACACTACCACTATAAAAAACAATGGCAAAACGAAATAACGGGCAACCATTTATCTGAAACTTTTACTGTATGTCCCAGGTGGTTTGCCACGATTGCTGATAATTTAATAGCTGCAGCTAAACCAACGATAATTGAGATCAGTAGAAAAACTGCAACAATTAACCCGCGGCGATAACCCTGGACAAGAGCCAGCACTATTAAAATCGACAAAGATGATATCAACGATCATGAAGTGTAGGATTAGGCCGACTTCACTTACTCAACAACTCCTTTACCGTGGCGGATATTGTTTTACCATCTGCTTTACCGGACAATTTTTTTGTAGCGGCCCCATCACTTTTCCCATATCTGCAGATGATGTAGCCCCGGTTTCTGCAATGATCTTTCTTATTTCCAGTTGTAATTCTTCAGCCGATAATTGGTTTGGTAAAAATTTTTCTATTACTCTCAATTTCTTCCTGTTCCTTCTGCGCAAGGTCGGTACGCTTTTGCTGTTGATATATTTCCAACGAATCCTTACGCTGCTTTACCAACTTTTGTAAAAGTTTTATTTCATCATCTTCTTTCAGCTCTCCGCTTGCGCCCTCTGAAGTTTTGGCTAAAAGAATCGCTGCTTTTATTGCTCTCAATCCGCGAAGGGATTTTTCATCCTTTGCAAGCATGGCAGTTTTCAAGATCGGTCATAATTTTTTGTTCCAAGGCTCATGATTGATATTTTGTAAATATTAGGAAGCTTTATTTTCTTTTAACTGCTGGGTTTTAACTTTACTATAAAAATTTTCGCAAATTTTCATTTCGTCCACCGTTTCATTTTGTTTTGTTGCCCGCCCGTACTGAATCAGCCATTGTCATCATTGTTTGATAAAGAAAATCAGCCATTTCGTCCATCATCATATCCTTTGTCCAAAGATCTGATTCGCAAAGCGGTCTTTTCACTTCCATCCCAGAAGGAAAGCATCATGGCTTTTGCTTTTTGTGCATGTTCCGCTGTTGTATCCGATGCAGTCCAATTTATTGATTCGGGTACGCGGCTTTCATCCATCTGCACGTTAGATTGTTATAGTTGATTTGCTCATAATTGCCAATTGAGCGGCGAAGGTAACCAATCAGTTAACTGCTTTCAGAATACTTGCCACAACAATTCAAGCAGTTCGTTGCCATGAATACTGGGCAGCAATTATCTTCTCCTTTTCAATTAATTCTTTTCTCAACTTTTTCATCTTTGCTAGATGAGCATCATCTTCTCGGCGATGTCCTCAAAATTTTTGCGTCGGCATATAAGGCTGCGTCTTTCGCAATTTCTTCCATAGAAGAACCAAAGGAGGTAATCACCGGCACGTTGCATTTCATGGCTTCCAAAACAGGGACCCCAAAACCTTCCAATAATGATGGATATACCAATGCGTACGCAGACCCGAGTAATCTTTACAAGATCATCTTCACTTAAATACCCTCAACATTATTACATCTTCTTTAAACTTATACTTTTTAAATTTTGGATGAACGAATCATATTTCCAGGCAAGGCGGCCTGCCAGCACTCTAGTTTCATATTGCTCTTTTGTCTTTTTTAAAAATTGAAAAGGCTTTTAGCAAATTCACGAGATTTTTCTGGGGTGGATAGCTCCTATATATAGAAAGTATTCAGTACCATCTGTATATTTTTCCTTTGTTGCTTGCAGCAATTTCAATAGTTACAGGTTTAAAGATTTCTCTTGGCTGCACTGTACACTAACATTGTATTTTTCAGGGTCTGTTTTGTAGTGGTTTAAAAATATCCTTTTTTGAAAACTCAGAAACGGTGGCTATTGAGTTTGCTTTTGAAGAAACTTTGGGATATACTTTTTAAAAATATAAATGCGATCGCTTAATATGAGATGGATAATGTAAAAAGCGATATCGTGGACTACCAGGCATTGTGGCGTGGTGGTTCTTAAAGAACATAGTCCATCAACGGAAACAAAAACGTCGGCTTTATGTGTTTTTAATATTGAAGGAATTTTATATCATACCAATACTTCCAAAGCAGGGGATGGCGGGCAGGCGGTCCCACTATCACGGGAGTAATATTTGATGAAAAAACAAATCGCTTATCAAATGGCCTGTCGAAAATAAAAATGAATTGATGCTCCGGATAGTTGTTGGTGAGGTATTTAAAAACTTCAAAAACAAAATAACCATAACCCTCTAAATAATTGGAGAGCAAAAACCTGGTATTTACTGCTATTTTCATTCTGTTTTCAAAGATAGAATCATATGTTTTTATCCTTTTATTCCCTTTTTTGATAAAAATCCTGCATCGATACAGATCATTTGCTTCTTTTACGAAAAGATTATAAAATATTTTCGGAAATCTACTGACTTGTTAATAGTAAAAAACAACCCGATTAATTATTAAAGTACTTTCATTTTTAGCTATTGCAAGATCCTGGATTCTTCAAATGGCAGACTGTATATAATTAATAGGTATAATCACAGCATCACGTTCACATATTTACGGAGTTGCAAAACAGGCAGTTTTACAATTGATTCAGATACACGGTAAGTGTAATTTTTGTAGTGAGATTCAATATCTTTTGATCAAAACTATCGTCCCATGAAAAAATTTTACAACTGCTTTTTAAAAATAATTCTTTTCTCTTTTATGGTGGCAGTCTTTAATCGGGGATATTCTCAATGTCCAAGATGGGCGGACACCAATGGTTCAACTGCCTATGATACGACAATCAAATTTGGAGCTGGTATAGTTGCTCACGCAATTCAAGTTTCCAAAATTTGATCCTCAGACCGGAATGGTTACCTGTGTAAATCCTTTATTGTTACCATCAAAGGAGTAATTGACTCGGTTGCATTGGAAAATTTTTTCAAGCGCTCCTCAAACAGGAAGCTATAGTTATTCAAGAAGAGATACGGTTAGCGGGCCAGGGATTCCCACCTTTTTAACCAGTGGCACGAACGACTTAAATATTTGGTCCATTTCCGCTTGATGCCTTCGATGGCGTTTTGGGTTCAGGCCCGGATTTTTATTCGGCCGGCTCAGACACTAGTTTTAACAAAAGTACTCTGCGTAAGCATCAACGATTCGGCAACAATAGCGGATTTTCTATGGTACCGATAGTGTTATCTACAATTATCATATAAACGCTAGCGCGGGATGGGGTGTTACCGGTGGCAGTGCGGCGGCCTTTTGTATTAAGCTCTGCCTTGGTCAACTTTCACTTTTCCTATTGCACCTGCCCTTCGTCTACATTGCCTTTAAATATTCGTTCTTTTTTTCAATATCAGGAAGGTAAATACAGACAAGGCTGAAATAACATGGAGTGGTTTTGATAATCCCAATGCCAGCTATCATTATGAAATAGAAATGAGCCGGAATGGAAATAATTTCACTTCAATAGGTACTCAATCAAAAGACAGAATTTGAAGCTGAATGGGTATAGATTCCTTTATACTGGCCACGAGTGGAAGTGAAATTATTACTTCAGGAGTAAAAGCAGGTTTATTCAAGCGGATTATGTTCGGTTTACCGATATAAAATCGATTGAGCTTGAAAATACAGATAAACCAAAAATAAATATATTTCCTAATCTCTTCGAATGGTGTTGTTGGTATCAAATTTGCGGAATATTTCTTCTGGAAAATTTTTGATACAGATTTCCAATACACAAGGTCAGACAGTTTTCAGTAAAGAGGAAGAGATTATTGGTGATGGAGGAATCAGGTACATTACGACGTTACAGAGAGGCATGTACTGGTTGAGGCTAATCGATGTAACGAGCCATCTGTCCTGTGTCAATCAACTTTTTTAATTAAATGACCTCTTAGGTGGAAGAGGATGGTGGCTTGTAAAAAGGGCCTTGGTTCGGGGCCCTTATCTTTTTACCCCTAGCTTTCACTTATAATACTCCCATCTGATAAGCTGTTAGTTTTCTCTTCTTCTACATCTCTTGCTATTGTCAAACTCTCATTGAACAATGATCATGCAATACCTAGTGGAATATAATACGACGAGAAACTCAGTCTGATCATGCAGTGAGTACGGTCGCCATATTCAAGAGATGATCGAACACCTGCTCACTATTGAGGACCCTGAACAACGTCAGAATTAACGTCCAGTGTAGTCATTGAACTGATGGGTTTCTTAAATCCACACTTGAAATATGTGGAAGATTTTCGCCACAAACTATGGGATCACCTTTTTCTTGTATCGGATTTTAAAACTTAATGTAAAGTCACCTTACCCAATTCCCACAAGAGAGACATTAAAAGCAAACCGGATCCACTTCCTATCCTAAACGGCATCCCAGGTTTTCCCATTTAGGAAAAAACCTGGAGGTCATAATTCAGAAAGCTTTGAAAGAGGAAAACCCCGAGAAGCGATGGGTTTTGCCAATGCAATTGCTTATTACATGAAGCTCGCCCTATAACAACTGGCATAAGGAACTTGTACATGACGATGCTATACAAAGCGAGCTTAACCAATATAACCGAGGTCAGTTGGAATTTACAAATACTCATTGTGACGAAGCTTATCGCCCGCAACCGGAAAATCGTGGTTACGGGAAGCAAAGGGGCAAGTTTCAACAGCGCGGCGGTGGGGGGTGGACGTCGCAATGATCGATCGTGGAGATCGCGGAGATCGCGGAGATCGTGGTGGTGGCGGAGGTCAATTTAAAAGAAAAGATACTGAGCGGAGGTGTGTTAAGTTTATTAATGTAAAGTTGATTATTAGAAATAGTCAGCTTTTTTGTTTCTTACCTGTAATTTCATCCTGTTCTATAACCTATACTTTCAATTTACTGGAATGCATTCTTTCGAAGTTAACGGCGGTAGAAAATTATCAGGGGATATTATTCCACAAGGTGCCAAGAATGAAGCGTTACCAAATTATCAGTGCAGTAATGCTGACTCCGGAAAAGTTACTATTACAAACATTCCGGATATTCTCGACGTAAATCTCCTGATCGAGTTACTGGGTGAAATGAATGAATGTGAAGATCGACAGGCTCAGAAGAGATACTTGTATTTTCCAGGCAGATGACGTTGATATAGATTACTTGCATAGCGAAAACATTCAGAAAAAAGAAGTGGTACGTTTACGCGGCTCCGTCATGCTTGCAGGCCCCATGTTAGCACGATTCCGGAAAGCATTATATTCCAAAACCCAGGTGGTGATAAGATCGACGACGCAGAAGACTGGACACTCACATTATAAATTTTGAAAGACTCGGGAGCTTCGTTTGATTACCATTCAGAAGATGGATTTTTTCATTTGGTAGCTCCCCATCTCGCGGGAACTTTTTTATTGATGGATGAACCTTCTGTAACTGGTACCGCCTAATCTTATTATGGCAGCAGTAATGGCCATTGGAAAAACAACTATTTATCAATGCCGCCTGCGAACCCTATGTACAAGCAGCTATGCAAAATGTTAAACAAAATGGGAGCGAAGATCGACGGTATTGGGAGTAATCTTTTGACATATTGAAGGCGTGAATTATCTCGGGGGAACCGAACACCGCATGCTGCCGGTGATATGATCGAGTAGGATCATTTATCGGCCTGGCAGCTATGACTCAAAGCGACATCACCATAAAAATGCCGGACTCGATTATATGGGTATCATTCTGAGAAGTTTCAGCAACTGGGCATTCAAATGAATTTTATTGGCGATGATACTTCATATTCCTTCGCAGGATGTATACGAGGTTCATCATTATCTTGATGGAGGAGTGCTCACTATTTATGACCATCCATGGCCCGGTTTACGCCCGATTTGCTGAGTATCGTTTTGAGTTACAGCCATCCAGGCAAAAGGGCAGTATTGATCCATCAGAAAATGTTTGAAAGCCGGACTGTTTTTGTAGACAAACTCAGTTGATATGGGTGCACAGATCATTTATGCGACCCAACATCGCGCTGTAGTTATTGGTTTGGAGAAGAACAAAAATTGCGCGGTATTAACCATGAGTAGCCCTGATATACGTGCCGGGGTTTGCTCTGCTTATCGCTGCCTTAAGTGCGAGAAGGAAAAAGTGTGATTCAAAACATTCGAACAAATAGACAGGGGATATCAATATATTGATGAGAGATTAAGAAAGTTGGGGGCGGACATAAAGCGTATTTAAATATTGATCTATCGATCTCAGTCATCAATTATCAATTCAGATTTCTTTCCCCATCTCTTGCGCATGGCCCAGTAACAGGAGATCATTATCATTACAGCTCCCTCCGGGGCCAGGGAAGACTTCTATTACACATTATTTATTAAAAAGGATCCCACAAATAAAGTTTTTCTGTTTCAGCCGCGACCCGCGAGCCCAGAGAGTTTGAAAAGGATAAGGCGGATTATTTATTTTTATTTCACAACAGGAATTTCAGCAAAAGATCCAGCACTAATGAATTTAGTAGAATGGGAAATGGTATATGAAGGAAAATATTACGGCACTCTGAAGTCAAGAATTACAAGAATATGGGATATGAAAAAGATCCCATTACTGGATATTGATATAAAAGGAGCTATTCACGTACAGCAACAATATCCCCAAAACTGCCTTACTCATTTTCAGTAGAACCCCCTTCTGTTGACGAATTAAAAAAACGATTATTACAAAAAGAGGAACAGAGACTGAAGAAGCTTTCAGGCAGGGATCAAGCTAAGGCAAGCTATGAGGATCTCTTTCAAGCATAGCTTTAATAAAAGTTATTGTGAATGATCAGCTCGAACCGGGCCTAGTAAGAGAAGCCGAAGAAATTGTAAAATGAATTTATAAAGCAATAATTCATTCAGCAGCTTTCATTAAGAGTGATCAGTAGTTTATCTTTACAGTCCCATGTTTGACGCCAAAACGATTATATGGTTTGTGATCACCTTGCTGCTAATGGGTTTTCGCAGGGAGTTAAAATGGCTTTTTACAGTGCCAATCGCCTGGGTATTGAATTGAAGAGAAACAGGGAACCGCTGCGGGCAGGCTACTTGGTCAATTTACCGAATCACCTGTTCGTTTTTTAGGCACTACGCTCATTGGGTTTGAATATATTCCTGATCTCTCTTCAGCCTGGAGGTTTCTACGGTACTGCGACCTGCATTGATGCCTATCTTGAGAAAAAGATCAATCAGCGAATACCAGGCACCGTTGATATTATCGTCGAAATTATCATCGCCACCTTTATTGTTGTCATTTTTGCGGAATTTACTACCAAGGGCCATATTCCGGGCACGGAGCACATACACTTGCTTAGCAAGATGGCGTGGTGATTGATTTTTTATCAGATGTTCTATCCTTTGGCTTCGGGTTTAATTCAAATTATCCGAATGGCTTTTGAAATATGTATTCAATGTCAGGTATAACGAGAAAAAAGCAGCGTTAACACGTCATGATCTTGACCAGCTTTTCCGGCAAACTCACTGACGCATGAGCATGACAGCAGGAGAATTAAACACAAGGCTCTTTGAAAATGCATTAGGAACTTCCTGAGAAGTGAAGATCAGGCAATGCCTCGTACCGAGAGAAAGGAGTACCACTAGGCATCAGAACTGAATGCTTCATACTGCAGAAGGATGTAAAAAAACTAATTTGTCGAAACAAGGAGTTGAGTAAGCTCATCGTGTTTGAAAAAGAATATTGATCATATCGTTGGCTATGTTCACCAGTTAGACTTTTCAAAAACCCTTTGGCAGATATCAGGTCTGTACTATTGCCGATTCCTGCAGTTCCGGAAAGTATGAGTGCTGCAGATCTCGTTAGCAAAATTCACAAAGAGAAAGAAAAAGCATTGCCTGGGTGTGTAGATGAATTTGGAGGCACGGCAGGAATTATTCACAATGGAAGATGTGCTGGAGGAAAATTTTGGAGAGATAGAAGACAGAATATGATGCTGAGAAATTATCGAAAAACAACTCACGAAAGGAATACATCTTCTCCGGGCGGCTGGAGAGTTGATAATCTCAACAAAAATATGATTTTGATTTGCCAGTCACTGAAACGGCGGAACATTATCGGGTTATCATCATAAGCTATCATGAGACAATTCCAGCAACAAAAGGAGCGCATCATTATTGGTGATTACGAGTTTGAGCATTCTTAATGTAAGTGAAACCCGGATAGAAACGAGTTAAAGTGAGAAAACTGAAATAATAAACCCGGAACCCTTCTCTTAAAAAACTCTACAAGTGAGCTCTCGCAGAGTATTAACGGTAGCCCATAAGCCGTAACTCTTATCTTTGCCCCTCTGAGAAATAAAAATGGCGTTACTTGATTTTTAAACAGGCGAAACAGAAGTACAGCGGCGAAATGTCGTTTATTGATCATCTTGCACAGAGTTGCGCTGGCGCATCATCCAGGGCCGCTGGTCGCTGTTCTTATCGGCGCAATCATTGTCTTTATATACGTAAGGGAGATCGTTGATAAAATATTACTCGCCCCGGCTCATGATACTTTTATTACTTACAAATGGCTTTGCGATGCGGGTCATTTTTCGCCTGGGAAATTCGCTGTGTATGGCCGGCACGAAGGTCCAGCTTATCAGCACCGCAATGACAGGACAATTTATTTCTTCTTTCACTGTTGCCTTTTGTTGGAGGCTTTATCCTTGCATTTCCTTTGCTTATTCTGGGAATTTTGGCGTTTTGTAAGACCTACGCTTCATCCCAAAAGCTAAAAAGCTACTGCAGGAGGTGTGATCTTTTGGGTTTCACTCCTATTTTTTATGGGAGTAGCATTTGGATATTATGTTCTCCTCCTTTTATGGGGTCAATTTTATTTCTCTTATTCATTGAGCCCGTTAGTGAAATTAAACCTACGTTTTCTGATTATATTGAAAATCTTGTTTACACAACGTGTGGGTATCGACATCTATTTCAAATGCCTCTGCTTGTTGCCGTGCTTGCCCGGATCAGAATTGTTACGGCAAGATTTTTAAAAACGATACCGATCGACATGCTTTTGTCATCATACTCATTGCTGCAGCCATCATCCGCACCCTCTACTGACCCTTTTAGTCTTACCCTTGTTGCTATTCCCCTATATGCTCTTTACGAAGCAAGCATAATCATTGCGAGCCAGGATCAATAAGGCAAAGGCACAAGAGCAGGAGTGAATGGAGCTGAATAATTAATAAATAAAAAGGATCAGGCTGTAAATAGTCATATGTACGCTTTGTGGAGATTATTAATTGTTTAATAATTAATTTTTATTGAATTATGAATTCTCATTTCGATAAAAATAAGCCTGTCGCTATCGGCAGCGACCACGCAGGGTTTTGATTATAAAGAAGACCTGATCTCTTTCCTCGAAGCAAAGAAATTCCCTATCAGGATTTTGGAACTCATTCAAAAGCTTCTGTTGATTATCCCGATTTTGCACATCCTGTAGCAAGAGCGCAGTTGAAAATGAAGAAGCTTCATTCGGGATTTTAATATGTGGCAGTGCCAATGGCGTAGCTTATCACAGCGAATAAACACTCAGGAATTCGTGCGGCCGTTTGCTGGGGTGAAGAGCTCGCTCAGCTTTCAAGACTTCATAATAATGCTAAGCATCCTATCATTTGTATCCCCGCACGTTTTTGTACGTGGAAGGCGACGCATAGAAAAAATGGTGCAATTATTTGTATGAACACTCGAATTCGAGAGAGTGGTCGTCATGAACTCAGGGTCGAAAGAGTGGCGTGCGTGTAATTACAACTGAGTTGTAAATTCTTAAAAAATGCAGGAGTAATTTCCGCATTTCTCGTTATGTATGAATCGTGTTATAGCGAGTCCGCCGTAAAAACTTACTTTTCAAAATTGAGTAGTTTTGATATTGCGATTTAAAGAACTATTTTTTGTTTTGTATACATATCCAATGCCTATGCAACTCATGATGTACATCGGCAACGGCGATCTCATCGAAGCCATACCTCTTCAAAGAAGGCTTGCGCCAGCCGGGTTACCTAGGGAAAATTCAAGCGTCATCTTAAGATGAAATACAGTGAACTGATCAGCCAGTCACACCACAACCACCTGATTTTTAGTATTCGAACCCGCGCCAACTATCCAGGTTCAAAAGGATAAATAAATTTGATTGACCGATCTCTGCCGTTGCTATCCTCATGCCTGTTAACGAGTTAAGTGATCAACCATGAATCTTGATCATGTTGTAGCGTCATTATGCAAGGCCTGATCACCAGTCCTTATTGACCGTCGACTCTCCCTAACTTTGCAGACTATGGAAATCGGCGTTTATACTTTTGCAGATTTGGGAATTCACCCTGTTACCAAAACAAGCATTACGCCACGCGCAGCGAATGTTGAATTTGGTTGAAGAAATTGAAATAGCAGATCAGTTGGGTCTTGATGTGTTTGCTGTCGGCGAGCATCATCGTCCGGATTATCTGATCATCTCCAACCGTTGTGCTAGGCGCTGCGGCGGTAAAAACACAAAGAATAAAACTATCGAGCGCAGTTACGGTATTAAGTTCTGACGATCCTGTTCGCGTATTTCAGCAATTTGCTGAGGTTGATCTTTTATCAGGCGGACGTGCGGAGATCATGCGGCAGGTCGTGGTTCTTTTATCGAATCCTTTCCTTTGTTTGGTTACAATTTGCGGGATTATGATGCATTATTTTCTGAAAGCTGAAAATGCTTTTGCAATTAAATGAGACCGGAAATTTTTCCATGGAGAGGCAAGCATACACAAACTATTACAGGACGTGGGGTTTATCCGCGACCATACCAAAAGTTGCCAATATGGATCGGTGTTGGCGGTACACCTGAATCGGTGATACGAGCGGCAGAGTATGGATTACCGATGGCTCTCGCTATTATTGGCGTGCATACCTGCGCGGTTTACACCTTATGTTCAACTTTATCAAAATGTTTACGCAAAGCCGGACATGATCCGGTAAAATGTAGCTCGGTATTAACTCCGCACACTTATATTGCTGATGATCTCACAAAGTGCCAGGGATGAATTTTATCCTCCCTATTCTGATGTAATGAACAGAATCGGAATAGAACGTGGATGGCCTCCGGGCACAGAGAACAGTTTGAAGCCTCAACAGAATTGCACGGTGCATTGTTGGTAGGAAGCCCGCAGGAAGTGATTGATAAAATACTTTATCAGCATGAATTGTTTGGTCATACCCGTTTTCTCTTGCAAATGAGTTTGGGTGCTATGCCTCACGATAAAATTTTGCATTCAATGGAAGTTACTGGCAACTAAAGTTGTGCCTGCAGTAAAAAATATACAACACAAAAAATTGAAGCAAACAAAGCAGGCAAATAAATTATCAGCAAATTTGTTTGTATTTAACCTGGCTGCTTATGACGAAAGGCAGAATGGAAACTTTTAGTGATGGCGTACTGGCTATTATCATCACGATCATGGTATTGGAAATGAAGGTACCTCACGGTGATACAATAGAAGCATTAAAACCTCTTTTTGCCGGTATTCATCAGTTATGTGTTAAGTTTTGCTACCCCTTGGAATATATTGGAATAACCATCATCACATGCTTCATGCTGCACATAAAATAAATGGAACTGTGCTTTGGGCTAATATTCATTTATTGTTCTGGCTTTCACTTATTCCATTTGTCACGGACTGGATGGGAGAAAATAATTTTACAACAATACCGGTGGCCCTTTATGGCGCTGTGCTTTTAATGTCTGGCGTTGCTTATTATTTGCTGGCGCACTGTCTTACCAATGCTCCATGGTAAAGATTCTGATTTCGCCAGGGCGCTCGGGCTCCGACAGGAAGGGAAGGCTTCTGTTATTACTTATGCTATTGGAATAGCTCTTTGTTTTTACAACCTCTCCTTGGCCTCTCACTTTATTTCCTCGTAGCTGCTCATGTGGTTTATACCCGATAGAAGATTTGCCAGAAAGAATGAGTGAGTGTGCTACGAAGCCCGGTACGAGTACTTTGAGATCTCTTTTTGTAGCGCTGAAGAAACCACATTATTGTAAAACTTGGGATAAAATCAGTTCCCGGTAATATTTCTTCAACGAAATTACCTATGCCCCCCAACGCACCCTTCCACCCCCAAAACTTAAAAAGAAGATGATAGCAGAAAGAGGAGCCCAGAAAATATCGGAGATCTCGCCCAGCGCAGGAACGGCGTAACTGGCACAGCCGATCAGGTCCATGATGATGCAGAACATTAGTGATGGCCGACGTCCGAACATTTTTGTGATTTCATTTATGCACTCAAAAATATGCTGCCGGACTGTCAGGCTCTTTTTACTCGATTTTTATCAAGATTTTTCGTAGGAACTTTTTGAGCTGTGTAATCGGAAAAACCCCGGATAAAGATCCGGGGATGACAATATAAATGGAGTAAAAATGAAGACAATTATTATTGATTAGTCAGCCCACAGAAACACTTAAAGATTACGGAATTTGACCATCGGGTCCATTGGGTCAGGAGGAAAAGTCAGATCAGATATTCATAATGCGAATTCCCGTTGCTCCTGGAATAAAAGGTAATCGTAACTAGTTTCGCACATTGCCATTATCTGTCTATTATTCTTTTAGCCTTTCACATGAAAATAAGATTAGTTTGATTTCCTACTCTTATTCATCACAATAACAATAACAAGGAGGTAATTATGAAATTCATGGTCTCATGGCGTATTCACCCAGACAAAGAGGCAGGCGGCATTTACTGCCTTTTCTCCAAATGACAGCTGAAGACGACAAAAAGAACTGGGAGAAAAGATCCGGCTGATCGGTCGCTGGCACGACCTGTCTCAATTCAGCAGGTTGCCATCTGTGAATCAGACGACCCCCAGGCACTGGCAAGCTGGGCATTGAACTGGAATAACGTTCTCGACGTTCAGACGGTCATGGTACTGGATGATGAGGAAACAAGAGCAATACGTAAC
>ERZ1370068.5351-contig-4375_pt1 | contig 69503 bp, 75 predicted proteins | sample MGYA00561227_ERZ1370068 | MGnify/ENA primary metagenome ERZ1370068 (study PRJEB38410, sample SAMEA6850437) | metagenome | study: Metagenomic assessment of the ecological functions of the soil: analysis of the soil microbiota associated with the...
ATTGTACTTCGTTGATTACGTATTGCTGTTGTCCGCGTGCTGTTCGAGCACGTGCGCGCCTGGCCGGCGCGGCTGCACTCGAACAGCAGCGTGAACAGATCGGTCAGCACGCCGAGGTAGCGGTAGACCGAGCCCGAGTAGAGGTCGACGTTCGGCCAGAGGCCCTTCTGCTCCGTGGACGCGCGCGCTCGGCCGCCTCGGTGATCGCGTACCAGTTCGGGCTCGCCGGCGTCCGTGCGGAGAACTGCTCGGACGAGGCGCTTCGAGGATCACCGCGCGCGGGTCGGTCGTCGCGGTAGAGCGGATGGCCGAAGCCGTAGAGCGTCTGCCTTCCGCTCGAAGCATCTCGCGGACGCGCGTCGCGGCGGCGCTCCGGCGCGCCCGATCTCGCTCGAAGTAGCGCCATCGCCGCCTCGTTCGCGCCGCCGTGCAGCGGGCCCTTGAGCGCGGCAGATCGCGGCGACGACCGCGGAGTGCAGGTCGGCGCCGCGTGCCGGCGACGACGCGCGCCGCGAACGTCGACGCGTTCATCTCGTGCTCGGCGTGCAGGATCATCGCGACGTCGAACGCGCGCGCCTCTGCGCCGCTCGGCGACTCGCCGCGCAGCATCGTCAGGAAGTTCTCGGCGTAGCGAGAGCGACGGGTCGGGCGCGAGCGGCGTCGAGCCCGCTGCCGGCGCGCGGTGGTAGCGGGCGACGATCGTCGGCAGCTGCGCGATCAGCTGCGCGGCCTTGCGCCGCTCGTTCGCGCGGTCGATCGCCGCCTCGGCCGGATCGGAGAACGACAGCGAGCGAGACGCGCGGTGCGCAGCATCTCCATCGGCGAAGCGTCCTGCGCGTTGCCCGTCGATCGAGCGCCTGCCATCGGCCGCGGCAGCGTCGCGGCTGCGCAAGCTCGTCGCGCGAACGCGTGCGAGCTCCTCATCGGTCGGCAGCTCGCCCTCGAGCAGCAGGTAGCGCGACCTCGTAGCGTCGCGTGCTCGGCGAGATCCGCGATGTCGTAGCCGCGGTACATGAGGACGCCCGCGCTCGGCGTCGATCGACGACAGATCGCCGTCTGCGCGACGACGATGCCGGACAGTTGACCGATTTCTTCGACAGGCACCCGCCGCCGCGTACGTTACCAGCCGCCGATACGATCCCGCAGGTGCCCGGAGAGAAGGAAGGTCACGGTCGTCGGCGCGGGAAACGTCGGCGCGACCTGCGCGCAGGTGCTCGCGACGCGCGACTACGCGGACGTCGTCCTCGTCGACATCAAGGAGGACCTGCCGCAGGGCAAGGCGCTCGACATCAACCAGATGGGCGCCGTGCTCGGCTACGAGCCGAACGTCACCGGCTCGAACGGCTACGAGGAGACCGCGGGCTCGGACGTCGTCGTGATCACGGCCGGCCTGCCCCGCTCGCCCGGGCATGAGCCGCGACGACCTCGTGCACGACGAACGAGAAGATCGTCAGGATCGGTCACCGAGAAGGTCGTCGCGCAGAGTCCCGGACGCGATCTGATCGTCGTCGTTCGAACCCGCTCGACGCGATGTGCCACGTCGCGAAGAACGTCTCCGGCTTGCCGAAGGAGCGCGTCTTCGGCATGGCCGGGATCCTCGACACCGCCGCGCTTCCAGCACGTTCATCGCCTGGGAGACCGGCGCGTCGGTCAAGGACGTCGACCGCGATGGTGCTCGGCGGCCACGGCGACCAGATGGTGCCGGTCGTCTCCGCGACGACGGTCGGCGGCGTGCCGCTGACGCAAGCTCGTCGCCGAGCGACCGGATCGCAGGCGATGGTCGAGCGCACCGCGCAAGGGCGGCGGCGAGCTCGTCAACCTCCTCGGCACCTCGGCCTGGTACGCGCCGGGCGCCGCGGCCGCGCAGATGGTCGACGCGATCGTCCTCGACGAGAAGCGCGTGCTCCCGTGCACCGCGCTACCTCGAGGGCGAGTACGGCGATCGACGGCCTCTACATGGGCGTGCCGGTGAAGCTCGGGCTCGCAGGGAATCGAGCAGATCGTCGAGCTCGACCTCGAGCGAGCAGAGCGGGAGTGCGCTCGCAGGAGTCGGCCGACGCCGTCCGCGAGCGTCGTCGGCGTGCTCACGACCTCGTAGCGGCCGATGGACCTCGGCCTCGACCGGCCGCACCGCGATCGTCTGCGGCGCCTCGTCCGGGCTCGGGCTCGCGTCCGCCGAAGCGCTCGCGGAGGAGGGCGCGCACGTCGTCATGTTCGCGCGCCGGCGCCGACGTGCTCGAGCAACGAGGCAAGCCGCATCGGCGGCGTCGCGGTCGCCGGCGACGTTCGCGACGCAGCCGACCTCGAGCCGCGCCGTCGACGCGACCGTCGAGCACCTTCGGCGGCATCGACATCCTCGTCCGAACAGCGGCGGCCGCCTCCGAGGCGCGAATGCCGACGAGATCGACGCGGACGACGTACAGGACGCCGTCGAGCTCCTGCTGCTGCCGGTCGGTCGAGCTCATCACGCTCTGCGCTGCCACTACTCCGGAGCGACCAGGGCGCGGATCGTCCTCGATCAGCTCGCTCGACGGTCCGCGAGCCGACCGCCCATCTCGCGCTCACGAACGCCGTTGCGTCCGGGCGTCGTCGGCTACATGAAGTCGCTCGCCGACGAGCTGGGCCCGAAGGGGATCACCGTCAACTCCGCTCGCGCCCGGCCGCATCGCCACCGCGCGCCTGCGCGAGCTCTACGGCGTCGACGGACCGCCGCCGAGCGAGGTCGCGAACGATCCCGCGCCGCCGCGCTCGGGCCGGCCGCGCGAGCTCGGCGGACCTCGTCGCGTTCCTCTGCCTCGGAGCCGGGCGTCGTACGTCAGCGGCACGCACGATCCCCGTCGACGGCGGCCTCTACCGCGGGCTGCTCTGATGTGCGCCGGGCGCTCTCGCCATTCGGCTCGCCGTAGCGGGCTCGTGCTCCTCGTCATCGCGTTCGTGCTCGCTCTGGCTCGTTCCCCTCGAACACGTACATCTTCCTGCCCGACCAGCGCGCACGCCGATCGCGCCGCTCGTGACGCGTCCAGGTGGGCAGAGATCCGAGGACGGCGGCGGGATCTACTTCGTCGACATCTTCGTCCGGAAGGCGATCGCTGCTCGAGCGGCTCTGGCCCGGGAATCCACGAGGGCGCGGCAGCTCGTTCCCAAGTCGGCGCTCGCTCGCCGCCGGGGCACGAACGAGCAGGCAGCGCGTCGCCAGGCGGACCAGCGCGAGATGACGCGCTCGCAGCAGGTCGCAGCCGCCGTCGCGCTGCGCGCGCCGGGTACCGGGTCGTCGCGGCAACCCGACCGGGCGCTCTGGTCGAGCAGGTCGACGAGCAGACGCGCCGGCGGCCGGCAAGCTCCAGCCGACCGACGTGATCGTCGCGGCCGAACGGCAAGCGCGTCCGCGTCCACCGGCGGACCTGCGCCGACGATCGTCGGCGCGCTGCACGCCGGGCACGACCGTCCGGCTCAGCGTCGCGCCGCGGCAGCGGCGACAACGCAGGTCGACGTGCGCACGGTTCGCGGACACTCGACGAGCCGAGCGATCGATCATCGGCGTCATCGTCGATCAGGACGCGTCCGATCAAGCTGCCGCTGCAGCGTCAAGATCGACGCCGGCAACGTCGGCGGGCCGTCGGCCGGGCTCGCCGTTCGCGCTCGACGTCCTCGAGGAGCTCGGCACAGGACGTCGACCACGGCCAGCGCAGTCGCCGCGACCGGACAGATCGAGCTCGACGGCACGGTTGACGCCGGTCGGCGGCCTCGAGCAGAAGACGATCGGCGTCCGCAAGCTCGGGCATCCGCGTCTTCCTCGTGCCCGGCTGGGGAAAACGCGGCGGAAGCGCGGCGCTATGCAGCACGGCGTTGCGGATCATGCCCTGTGCACAGTTTTCGACAGGCGTTGCGTGCGTTGGCAACGCTGCCAAAATCAGCCGCTTAGCAGCAGATTTTGCGCAGAACAGAAGCTCAGGAAATTGCTGCGTTTTCCGCACGAGCGAGTCTCTTGCATCGCGGCCGGCGCGCGCCTAAGTATCCACGCACTTAGACGTAGTCCGCAGGGCACTCGACAGGGTAGAGCGAGACGGGAACCGTGGCGCAAGCTGGTGAAATCGACGTGCGAAGACTGCTACTTTCGCAGAGCCGGGCTCTGCGCGCTTCCGGCAGACGCTCCATGTCCGACGTTCCGCGCCGCACGCGCGGGTGCGCTCGCGCCACCGCGGCAGCTCGCGCCTCGATCCGCGCGGCCGCGCGCGGCGTCATCGGTCAGCACGCAGCGGCGTAGACTCGCGCCTGAATGCGCCTGCGCCGGCGGAGCATCGATCCGGAGACCCGCGGACGATTCCAGCCGCGGCTCTGGCTGACCATCGTGGGACTCTGGTGCTGATCGGCGCTGTACCTGATCGCCGTTCGTCGGCCAAGAACGACGCACGAGCGTCGAGGTCGAGCTTCGTCCTCTTCACGGCGCACCACGTCCGTGATCTGGGCTGATCCTGCTCGTCGCCTCGCGATCGGCGCTCGTCGCGCGGCGTGCTGCTCTCGCAGCTACAGCGGCGCCGCGGCTGGCTCGCACGCCAGCGCGAGGTCAGGCGAGGGGACGCCCTTCTGCGGATCTCCGTCGGGCGAGACGTAGCTGTACGCAGGCGGAGTCGACGCACGACGGCGCCGCCGGAAGTCCGCGCCCTGGACGAACGTCACGCCGGCTGCGGACGCCCGGCTCGAGGGCAGCTCGCGTCGGCGTCGGCCGGGAACGTCGAGCCAGACGAAGTAGCCGCCCGCCGGACTGGCTCCAGCGATCGCGCCGCTCCCGGCGAGCTCGCTGCGCGGCGCGCATCGACATGGCGTCCCGGCGGGCGCGAGCAGGCTCACGAACACGCTCGAGGTTCGGCTCGAAGTCGCCGCGACGGACGAACTCGTAGCACCGTCGCCTGTCCGAGAAGAACGGGCGAGATGTAGGTGGACGACGGCGTCGCCTCGAGCGCGGTCGTGCAGCGCCCGGCGGCAGGATGAAGTAGCCGACGCGCACGCCCGGCGCGACGGTCTTCGAGAACGACGAAGTGTACACGACGTGTTCGCCGCCTCGAGCGCGAAGCAGCGACGGCGCGCGGCTCGCCCTCGAAGCGGACGAGCCCGTATGCGGATCGTCCTCGAGCGACGAGCAGCCTCGCTGGCCCGAGCGATGCTCGACGAGGTCGCGCCGGCCGCTCGGTCGAAGAGCGTCCGCCCGCTCGGGTTCTGGAAGGTCGGGATCGTGTAGAGGGAAGCGCCGGCTTCGGGCCGTCCGCGAGCGCGCGCCTCGAGCATCGGGAGCCAGGCCTCCTCGTCCATCGGCGCGAGCGGCGATCTCGCGCGCCGAGCCCGCGCAGGATCTTGAGCAGCCGGTCGTACGTCGGCCGCTCGACGGAAGCACGCGCGACGCCTGGACGTCGCGAAGCTGCTCGCGCGAAGGAGCGAAAGCCCTGCGAGCCCGCCGTTCGTGACGAGGACCGAGTCGCCTCGACGCCGTGGCGCTCGCGCGATCCACTCGCGCAACGGCCCGTAGCCGCTCCAGGAGCCGTACGAGAGGACCGTAGCCTCGCCCGTCGGCGAGCAGCACCGGCGCTGCGCGCAGTCGGCGAGGCCGCGACCGGCAGGCGTTCGGGCGCCGGCACCGCGCGCAAAGACGAGGATCGACGCCTGCACCGCGATCGCGCTCGGCTGGCCCGAGCTGAGCCACTCGGTCGGCGTCGTGCCGACGCCGATGACGCCGCGCAGCCTCGAGCGCGTCCTTCTTCGCCTGCGCCGTGCCCGGCACGAGCCGGAGATGATCGCGCCCGCGTGGCCCATCGTCTTGCCGGGCGGCGCCGGTGAAGCCGGCGATGTAGCGCGACGCACCGGCTTCGTCATCTCGCTCCTCGATGAACGCCGCCGCCTTCTCCTCCTCGTCGCCGCCGATCTCGCCGACCGATCACGACGTACTCGGTCTCGGCGTCGGCCTCGAAGCTGCTCGAGGACGTCGATGAACGACGAGCCGACGACGGGGTCGCCGCCGATGCCGACGATCGTCGAGTTGCCGAGCCCGAGCTGCGTCAGCTCGTGGCCGATCTGGTACGTGAGCGTGCCCGAGCGCGAGACGAGGCCGATCGTTGCCCTCGCTGAAGATCTCGGCCGGGATGATCCCGACGTTCGCCTTGCCCGGCGAGAGCACGCCCGGGCAGTTCGGGCCGATCAGTCGTGACGCCGCGCGGCCGGATGTACGTGTAGACGCGCAGCATCGTCGTGCGCGGGATGCGCTCGGTGATGCAGATGACCGTGCCGATGCCCGCGTCGACGGCCTCGTAGATCGCGTCGCGCGGCGAAGCGCGCCGGCACGAAGATCATCGTCGTGTTCGCGCCGGTCTCGCGCGACCGCGTCGGCGACGGTGTTGAAGACGGGGATGCCCTCGACGTCCTGGCCGCCCTTGCCCGGGCGTGACGCCGGCGACGACGTTCGTGCCGTAGTTGCGGTTGCGCAGCGCCGTGGAAGCGGCCCTCGCTGCCCGGTGAGGCCCTGCACGACGAGCCGCGTCTCGCTGTCGACGACGATCGCCATCAGCCGTCACTTCCGCGCCCTGATCGCGATCTTCGCGTCACGCCAGGCGCGTCCGTCGTCGACGCGGTCGGCCGAGCAGCTCGCTGCACGCGCTCGGCCTCCTCGCCCTCGCAGCCGGTGCGCGCAAGCCACGGCTCGAAGTCGATGCATCTTCTCGAAGAGCTCGCACCTGCTCGACCGTCGAGCCCCGCGCCTGCGCGAACAGCTCGCCACTCGGCCTCGGTGTAGATGCGCACGTGCGTCGGGTCGCGCAGGCGCTCGGCCTCCTCGACGTCGTCGCTCGCGGTACAGCGTTGTCGACGACGAGCACGACGATCGCTCGACGACGCGCGCCATCTCCGCGATCGCCTGCGCGATGTCCGCGAAGTGGTGCGGCGCGATGCGGCGTGACGACGACGTCGAAGCGCGCCGTCCGCGAACGGGAGGTGCTCGGCGCGGCGCGATGACGTCGGCCGCATGCCCGGGCGCGGGATCGACGGTGACGACCTCGGACCCGCCTCGCGCAGCCGCCGCGCGACGTGGCCGCCGCCGGTCGCGACGTCGAGCGCCGTCGCGCCCCGGCCGGCTCGCATGTCGACGACAGGTCGAGGTCGTCGCCCTGGCGTGCGCGTCGCGGTCGTCGGTAGGCCTCGCGCGCGCGTCGCTCCAGACGTCGGTCACGCCGCGAGCTCCACCGCGCGCCGCGCGGCGTCGAGCATCGTCGGCTCGACGTGGAGGTTCGGCGGCGCCGCGTCGGCGAGGATCTGCGCGCCCCTCCTCGGCGTTCGTGCCGTCGAGGCGCACGACGATCGGCTAGCTCGATCGTCAGCTGCTCGAGCGCCGTGAGGATCCCGCGCGCGACCTCGTCGCAGCGCGTGATCCCGCCGAAGATGTTGAAGAAGATCGAGCGCACCTGCGGTCGTCGCGCGTGATCACCTCGAGCGCGTCGACGACGCCCTGCGCGTCGCCGCCGCCGCCGAGGTCGCAGAAGTTCGCCGGCCGGCCGCCGGCGAGCGACGACCACGTCGACGGTCGACATCGACAGCCCGGCGCCGTTGCCGAGGATGCCGACGTCGCCGTCGAGCTTCACGTAGGTGACGCCCTTCTCGCGCGCGAACGCTCTCGAGCGGATCGGCCGCGGCGTGTCGCGCATCTCCGCGATGTCGGGATGGCGGAAGAGCGCGTTGTCGTCGACCGTGAACTTCGAGTCGAGCGCCTTCACCTCGCCGTCGGGCGTGACGATCAGCGGGTTGATCTCGCAGAGCATCGCGTCGGACTCGACGAAGCAGCCGCGTAGAGCTTCCCGATGATCGTCAGCGATCTGCTTCTGCTCGTCCGGATCGTCGATGCCGCGCGCCGTAGATGAGCCGGCGCGCCTGCCACGGCTGGAAGCCCTCGAGCGGATCGACGTGCAGCCGCGCGAGCGCGTCGGGCTTCGTCGCCGCGACCTCCTCGATCTCGACGCCGCCCTCGCGTCGTGAGCATGAAGAGCGGCTGCTTCGCGCCGCGGTCGAACGTGACCGAGAGGTAGTACTCCTTCGCGATGTCGGAGGCCTGCTCGATCCAGAGCTTGCGCGACGACGTGGCCGCGGATGTCGAGGCCGAGGATCGTCGCGCGCCTGCTGCTCCGCGTCCGCGGGATCGTCGGCGAGCTTGACGCCGCCGGCCTTGCCGCGGCCGCCGGTCAGCACCTGCGCCTTGACGACGACCTGGCCGCCGAGCTCCTCCGCCGCCGCGCCGCGCCTCCTCCGGCGATCGTCGCGAGCCGTCCTTCCGAGACCGGGATGCCGAAGCGCCGGAAGAGCTCCTTGCCCTGGTACTCGTAAGAGATCCACCGGCCGCGGCGAGTCTAGTGGGCGCTCAGCCTCCGACGACGGGGATCACCTGCCCAGTTGGTCACCGGCTGCCCGGCCTCGACCGACAGCTGCGTGACCGATCCCGGCGCGATGGGCGTGGATCTCGTTCTCCATCTTTCATTGGCCTCGACGATGCAGATCGAGCTGGCCCGCGGCCACCTCGTCGCCCTCCGGCGACGTGCACGGCGAGCACCGCTCCCTGCATCGGGGCTGCGACAGCGCCTCGCGGCCGCCGCCGCTCGCGCGTCGGCGCGCGCTGCTCGCGCCGGCTGCCGTGGCGAGCTCGCGCCACGGCGGCTCAGGCTCCGAGACCGTGCGACGCCGAAGCGGCGGCGCCGACCTCACACGTCACGCACCCGCGCGCGATACGGCCGTCCGACGACGCGCCTACTCTTGTCTGTCGCAGGTCTGACAACTCGAGCGGCGCGCTCGGCCAGCAGCTCTGACTCGACGACGTCCTGCAGTGCTCGCGCCCTCGATGAAGCACGCGATGCGAGAGCAGCGCGCTGTGGAAACCGAGCAGCGTCGGCGACGCCCTCGATCACGAACTCGTCGAGCGCGCGCAGCATGCGCCGCGCGCGCGTGCTCGCGGTCGACGTCGTGGACGATCGAGCTTCGCGATCATCGGGTCGTACGAGCGCGCGAGACCTCGCGCCTCGGCCGCGACGCCCGAGTCGACGCGCACGCCCGGGCCCGCCGGCTCGCGGTAGCCGTGATCCGCCCGGGCGCGGGCAGGAAGCCGCGCGCGACGTCCTCGGCGTTGATGCGGCACTCGATCGCGTGCCCGCGCAGGCGCGACGTCCTCCTGGCGTCAGCGACAGCGGCTCGCCGGCCGCGATCGAGCACCTGCTCGCGGACGAGGTCGAGGCCGGTGACCATCTCCGTGACGGTGTGCTCGACCTGGATGCGCGTGTTCATCTCCATGAAGAAGTACTCGCCGTCGCGCGAGAGCAGGCCCTCGATCGTCCCGGCCGAGCGGTAGCCGACGGCGCGCGCCGCGTCGACGGCGATCTCGCCGATCCGCGCGCGCAGCTCGTCGTCGACCGCCGGCGACGGCGTCTCCTCGACGAGCTTCTGGTGACGGCGCTGGATCGTGCAGTCGCGCTCGCCGAGGTGGATGACGTTGCCGTGCGCGTCGGCGAGCACCTGCACCTCGACGTGGCGCGGATCGCTCGAGGTAGCGCTCGACGTAGACCGTGGCGTCGGCGAAGTACGCCTCGCCCTCGCGCGCGCGCCGACTCGAACGCCCGCTCCGCCTCGTCGGCGTCGCGCGACGACCTTCATGCCCTTGCCGCCGCCGCCGGCCGCCGCCTTGATCGCGAGCGGCCAGCCGAGCTCGCTCGCCGAGCCGAGCGAGCTCGCTCGACCGAGCTCGACCGGCTCGGTCGTGCCCGGGACGATCGGCACGCCGGCCGCCTGCATCCGCTCGCGCGCGCGCGTCTTCGAGCCCATCGCCTCGATCGCGTCGCGGCGGCGGTCCGATCCACGACGAGGCCGGCGTCCTCGACGGCGCGCGCGAACGCGCGCGTTCTCGGCGAGGAAGCCGTAGCCGGGGTGGACCGCCTCGCGCGCCGGCGCGCTGCGCCGCCTCGAGCGATGCTGGTCGACCGTCGAGGTAGCTCTCGGCCGGCGGTGCCGGGACCGAGCAGGTACGCCTCGTCCGCGTACGCGACGTGCAGCGCGCTCGCGGTCGGCCTCCGAGTAGACGGCGACCGCAGCCGATCTCCGAGCTCACGCAGCGTGCGGAAGATCCGGATCGCGATCTCGCCGCGGTTGGCGACCAGAACCTTCGAGAACGGCACGGCCGTATTCTCTCCCAGCAGGTGACTCTTCCGCCGATCAGCTCACGGTCGCGCGCGCCGCTGTCGGTCCCCGTCGTCGTCGTCCTCTGTACGAGTGGAACTTCGCGGGCCACGACTACTGGGCGACGGCGCGTCTTCATCGCCGCGATGACGACGGACTGGCTTCGACGGGCGGATCGCGCGGCGCGGGGCGACACGTCGTCGCTCGGCACGCTGCTCGATCCCGATCGCCGACAAGCTGCTCGTGCTCTCGGTGCTCATCATGCTCATCGACCAGGAGCGTCTTCCCCGCCTGGATGGTCGTCGGCGATCGTCGCGCGCGAGTTCCTCATCACGGGCTGCGCCTCGCCGCGCTCGAGCGCGGCGTCGTGCATCGCGGCGCGCGACCTCGGCAAGCTGAAGACGTGGTCGCAGGCGATCGCGGCGGCCGCTCGCGCGGCCTCGCGGCGGCAGGCGCCTGGTCGCGACACGCGTCGCCGTGGTGGGCGCTGCTCGTCGCCGCTCGTGCTGACCTGGGTGTCAGGGCTCGACTACGCCCGCGTCGCCCCGCTCTCCTCCGCAAGCGCGCCGTCGCGTAGATCGCCGAGCGCCGCCGCGCGCCAGCGGCTCCGCGCGCCGGCCGGAAGCGGCGAGAGGCAGCGAGCGCGGCAAGGATCGCGCGACGCTCGTCGGGCTCGCTCGGCTCCGGCGTGATCTCGATCGTCACGCGTCGAGCCTAAAGCGTCAGCGCGCACGGCCGATTGCGCCGGGAGATGCGCCGCCGTGCTCTGCTGCCGCTGCTCTGTCTTCCGCTCGCGCTGCCCGCAGTCGCGGCCGGGCCGGAGAAGATCATGGGCGCAGCGCTGAGAATCCAGCGTCGTCACGTCGCGCGGGCTGATGGGCGCAGGCGCCGCTGACCTTCGCTGGAGCGCGACCTCGCGCTGACGCAAGAGCGGCCCTCGCGGGATCGTCGCGTCGCCAGGCGACCGACCGGGCAGGCGCCGGCCCAGCCCGCCAGTGCCTGACGGCGCCCGTGTCGATGGCGGCGCTCGACTCGGCGCCCGTCGTCCAAGCGCTCGGGCTCCGCGACGCCGACGTTACCGGCGTTCGCGAGCGCCGTCCGCGCTGCGGGGCGCGAGCCTCTCACGCCTCCAGCGCGCTTCGGCACCGAAGTCGGTCGCGCGGCTGCTCGGCCTGCGGACGAACCATCCGGCGGACAGGACGCGCTCGGAGCTTGCTGCCGAACGACCCGGCGACGCGGGCGGAAGCGGCGTTCTCGGTCGCGGCGCAGGTCTCTCGGCTTCGGGGATCTACAGCGAAGTCTCCGAGACGACTCGCGCGACGAGGCCGCGGAGCTTCGAGCTTCCCGAGCTCACCAGGCTGGCGACGCGACGATCCTGCACGGGACGGCGATGTCGCTTCGTCGGCTACCCGTACGTCTGGGGCGGGACGGGCGAGCACGCGCAGACGCCTGCCCGGCCGGGCGACGCCCGGCGGTTTTCGACTGCCCGGGTTCGTGTGGCGCGTCTACAAGCCCCTGCAGACGTACCTCGGGCGCGCCCGCAGCTGAACCGGAGTGCTCCGCGGCCCGGACGACGATGCAGATGAGCGGCGAGGTCGCCGAAGGCGCAGCGAATCTCGCTCGACGAGCCCGAAAGCACGGCCGGACGTTCATGCTCCTTCAGGCTCGCGCGGCCCGAAGTCGACAGCCGGCCCAGGAATCCAACCACGCGGGGATCTACCTCGGCGACGGCTGGCTGATCCAGCTCGTCGGGCTTAGCGGCGTCGCGCTCCGCGAGGGTCGACGGCTGGTACGGGCATCCAGCTTCGCGTGGGGCCGGCGTCCCATATGACGAGGCGGGGCTCAGCTAGAGCCGAAATCCCCCGTATTAGTGATGTCCCACTGGCAATGACGCGAGAGAATCCGTCCGTTACGTCTGTTCCCTCGTCCACAGCAGAAGGGCAATCATGCTTCAGTGGAAACCACGCTTCTGTACGCAGTTCTGACGCCTGGCTGCTTTCGCGGTCGCCGCGTTCGGCGGCTACGCCGGGGACAGCCGGCGACACGCTCCAGCCTGTGGTTCGGCTGGTAGAACGCACGCAACGTGAGCGTGCCCGGGCGGGCCTTCCGCCGCGGCTGCTCGCGGTGCTGGTGCCGGTCTGCACCAGCGGGCGCGCTCACGCTTGTCTGGGCGGCGGTCGTCCTTCGCGAGACGAGGATCGCATTCGGGCGGGCACGCTGCTCGGGCTTGCGGCCCTGCTGGCCGCCTCGATGTTCGCCGGGCGCCTTTTCCGGTGCCGGTGGAGGGCGCCGACGCGGGCGGCGTGTCGCTTGCTGTACGTGTTCGTGGTCGCGACGACGGTGCTGTACGGCTGGCGGGCCGGCGCGCTGCTGGCGGCGATCCGGGACGTTCACGCAGCTGCTCCAGCACCGCCGCCCGGCCGTCCGCGTGCTCGTGTGACGCCGCCGTCTTCGGCGGTGCCTGCGGCACGCTCGCCGGGCTGTCGATCCAGCTGGCTCGAACACGCCAGAACGTCGGCGGCGTCGTGCGCCGGAGTGGGCGTTGCGGCCGGGTTCGTGGACTACTTGGGTGAACCTGTTCTGGTCACGCTCGTGGTCGCCGATGCACTCGCGGACGGTCGTTCGCCGGCGCTCGTGCGGACGAACGTGCGCGGGACGAGTCATTCCGTTCGCGCTGATGGCGTCCGCCGCCCTGATGCTCGTCGTGCTCTGGCAACGGTCCGCGTTCCTCTTCGGCCGCGCTCGTCGGGCCGCTGCTCGCAATCTCTCTCTACCAGCGCTCGACCTACTCGCGCCCTCCGCTGCGATCGGCTGGCGCTCACCGATCCGCTGACCGGCCTCGGCAATCACCGTCACTTCCACGGGCGGCTCAGCGCGAGATGGTGCCGCAGAGAGGAGCGACGGGCGTCGTCTCAGCCTCTGCTCTTCGTCGACGTCGACGACTTCGGCGGGTCAACGACCGCTACGGCCGCCCGGTGGCGACCGCGTCGCTCTCGCGGGTCGCCTGCAGCGCTGCGCCAGGGGCGGCGGGGCTTTCCGGCTCGGCGGCGACGAGTTCGCAGTGCTGCTGCCCGGACGTTGACGAGGAGGTAGCCGCTCTGCGATCGCCGAGGTCGATCATCGGCAGATCGGCGCGATGGACGATCGACTTCGCCGGAGCAGATCACGGTCAGCGCCGGCGTCGCGACCGTTCCCGGTGCAGGACGTGGCGGCCGGCGCGACGACGCTGATCCGTCTCGCAGACGGCGCGCCTCTACCTGGGCGAAGGAGCACGGCAAGAACCGCGTGCGCGTCGTACCGCCGGAGGTCGTCGGACTCGCAGAGCTCAAGAAGCTCGCGCGGCGGCGCCGACCGGGCGGCGCGTTTCCGCGCGGCCGCCGAGCCTCGCACGCGCCGTCGACGCACGCGACGTCTACGAGGGCAGCCATTCCGGCGCGTCGCGCACAGTGCTCGCGCGCGATCGCCGGGAACGCACTGGGCGCTCGACGAGACCAGATCGACTGATCCGCCTCGCGCAGCGAGCCTGCACGACCTCGGGCAAGCTCGCCGTTCCCGACAGATCCTGCGCCAAGGCTAGGCGCGCTGACCGAGGCAGGAGCGGCATGGTGCTCGAGCGCCATCCACCAGATCGGCTACCGCATGCTCGAGGGCCTCGGGGTCGAGAGCTGGTCGCCGAGTGGGTGCTCCACCATCACGAGCGGTGGGACGGCGCCGGCTACCCGGACGGGCTCGCACGGCGACGCATCCCGATCGGCGCGCAGGATCATCTTCGTCGCCGACGACGTTCGACGCGCCTGACGAGCGACCGCGCCGTACCAGCGGAAGCTGGACTCGGTCCAGGCCGCACTTCGCGAGGCTCGACGGCGATTGCTCCGGGACGCAGTTCGACCCCGAGGCGGTCGCCCGCGGTCGTCGCCGAGCTGACGCCGGTCGCGGCCGGGCGTGGCGTCCCTAGCAAGGGGAACCAATAACCGTGAGCAGGTGGATGTTCTCGCGCGAGCCTGATCGCGACGCTCGGGCTACGACCGCGCGAGGGCTTCGCGGCGCGGTACGACCAGCTTCCGGCCGCGGCCGCCGCGCGTGCATGCTCGACGCGTCCTGTGCCGGTACGCGCAGAGTGGAGCGGCCGCTGCTGGTCGTCGTCGATCTCGGCTTTGCGGCACGGGGCTGTCGACGCGCGCGTGGTCGGGTATCGCGGAGCGCAGCCGTCGGCGATCGAGCCGAGACCGCCGATGCTCGCCGTCGCGGAGCCGGCTGCGCCTGGTGTCGAGAATACCGCGAGGCGTACGCGTCAGGAGACCGGGCTCGAGGCCGGCGAGACGGCTGGCATCGTCACCTGTCTCGCAGTCGCTGCACTGGATGGAGCCGGCGCCGACGTTTACGTTCGCCGGGCGAGCGCGCACTCCGCAGGCCAGGCAGCGTGTTCGCGGCGTACGACTACGACTGGCCGCCGGTCGTCGATCAGGCTCGACGAGGCCTTCGCGGAGCTATCAGCAGCGCCGCGCCGAGACTGCAGAGCGTGGCTGCGCAATCCAGCGCAGGCGGCGATCGGTGGCCGAAGCACGGGCGCCTCCGACGACGGCATGACGCGCGAGCGGGCCGCTTCGGCATACTGCCGCGAGCTCGCTGTTCACTCGGGAACGGGGAGAACGCCGAGCGCGTCGGCCGGGTTCACGCGCGCAGCCTCGGCCTCCCCGTCGCGGACGGGTCGAACGCGAAAGGCTGGAAGAGACTGCAGATCGACGAGCTGGAAGCGGTTGCGCGCCGCGTGCTCGAAGACCGGACAGTGCCGTTCTGTTCGGCTATCGCGTGCGCATCGGCGTGCGCTGAAGTCACCCGCGATGGGTTGAACGAGTTCACCCCGCGGGAGACGCCGCATCCCTCGCATCCGATGAACATGCGGCCCATGCGGCGTGTACTTCTAGTTGTCCTTGCAGCGCTCGTGCTTGCGGCTCCGGCTGCAGCACAGCACAAGCCGAAGCACCACAAGCACAAGCAGTGGCACATTCCGGGACGCGCTGGTTGCGCGCACTGCCGCGTCGGTGACGATCAAGCAGGGCGATCGCACGTTGACCTGCTCGCGCGACGTCGTCGCCAGCGAAGGTCGAGCGCGACGGTCGGCCACAAGGTCAGGTCACATGCGACAACGGCGTCCTCGTCAGCTTCGAGAAGGCTTTCACCAGGTCGGCTGTCGGCTTTGATCAGCGCGCTCTCGCCAGCCTCGGTCACGGTCACTAACGACGACGGCACGGTCACGTGCACGCTCGGCGACGGCTCGCCGAAGCTCGGCGACTATCGCGTCGGCGACAGGGTGAAGCTGAGCTGCGCGGAAGGCGTCCTCACGGCGATCGCCAAACTCACTCCTCCGGCAGATGTTCAGACGGGCGCCGGCACGCTCGGCGCGCAACGACGCATCGGTAACCGTCCGCACCGACAGCCGCGACCTCACCTGTTCACGCGGCGAGCATTCGCCGGCGCTCGGCGACTGCCGGGTCGGCGACGGGAGTGAAGATCGCCTGCACGAACAGCGTCCTCACACCGCAATCACGCCAAGCTCACGAGACCACGATGACGACCGGTGTGTTGTCGGCGCTATCGGAGACTTCCGTGACCGTGTTGAGCGACGGCGGGGGCGAACGTGCTCCCGGGGCGACAGTTCCAGCCACGCGCTCGACAGCTACCACCTCGGCGATCAGGTCAGAATGACCTGCAGAACGGCGTCTGACCGCGTTCGCAGACCGACCATGATCACGAAGCGGACGGCACCGGCGTCCTGCCGCCCTCACTCCGACGTCGCTCACGGTTCACACGGACGGCGGTGACAAGGCTGCTCGCGCGGAACGACGTCTCCCTCACTCGACGGCTACCAGGTCGGCGACACGGTCCGTCTGTGCACGAACGGCGTGCTGAGTGGGATGCCAAGGTAGACGTGACCATGTCTGCGACAGGGACCTGTCCGGCACTCTCGCCCACCTCGCTCACCGTCCACACCGACGGTGGCGACAAGACTGTGCGCTCCACCACCGCCTCCTCTCCCTCGCTCGACGGCTACGTGCTGGGTGGCCGGGTCACCATGACCTGCACCAACGGCGTGCTCACCGCCATCGCCAAGGCGGACGTGGTCACGTACATGACGGGCGTCCTGTCGGCCTTCTCGCCAGCCTCGCTCACCGTCCACACGGACGGAGGCGACAAGACGTGCTCGCGCACCGCCACCTCCCGTCGCTCGACGGCTACCAAAGATAAACAGCTCGGTGAAGGCGTACTGCGTGAACAGCGCGCTCGCCGCGATCGCTCACCTGTAGTCCTCGCTGCAACGGGATGTTGCCGTGCTTGCGCGGTCGGGCGCGCGCTCGCGCTTGGTCAGCGTCGTCTCGAGCGCGTCGATCAGCATCGGGCCGCGTCCGGCGCGGCTCGATCACGTCGTCGACGTAGCCGCGCTCGGCGGCGGCGTACGGGTTCGCGAACTCGCGCCTTGTAGTCGGCGATCAGCTCCGCGCGGCCGCGCCTCCGGGTCGTCCGCCTCCTCGAGCTCCTTGCGGAAGATGATGTTGACCGCGCCCTCCGGCCCCATCACCGCGACCTCCGCGGTCGGCCAGGCGACGTTGAAGTCGGCGCGGATGTGCTTCGAGCTCATGACGTCGTACGCCCCGCCGTACGCCTTGCGCGTGATCACGGTCAGCTTCGGCACGGTCGCCTCGGCGTACGCGTAGAGCAGCTTCGCGCCGTGGCGGATGATCCCGCCCCACTCCTGCGCCGTCCCCGGCAGGAAGCCCGGCACGTCGACGAAGCGTGACGAGCGGGATGTTGAACGCGTCGCACGTGCGGACGAACCGCGCCGCCTTCGACCGACGCGTCGATGTCGAGCACGCCCGCGAGCGACCGCGGCTGGTTGCCGACGACGCCGACCGGGTGGCCCGCCGAGCCGCGCGAACCCGCAGACGATGTTCTCCGCGCAGCGCGCGCTGCACCTCGAGGAACTCGCCGTCGTCGACGACCTGCGCGATCACCTGCTTCATGTCGTACGGCTTCGTCGGCTCGTCCGGGATGAGCGTGTCCAGCTCGGGCGCCTCGCGGTCGACCGGATCCGACGGCTCCGCGTAGCGGCGGCGGCTCGAGGTTGTTCTGCGGCAGGAACGAGAGCAGGTAGCGCGCGTCCTCGAGGCACGCCTCCTCGTCGGGCGCGGTGAAGTGGCGCGACGCCCGACTTCGTCGCGTGCGTCGCCGCGCCGCCGAGCTCCTCGAACGTGACCTCCTCGCCGGTCACCGTCTTCACGACGTCGGGCCCGGTGATGAACATGTACGACGAGCCCTCGACCATGAAGACGAAGTCGGTGATCGCGGGCGAGTAGACGGCGCCGCCGGCGCACGGGCCCATCACGAGCGAGATCTGCGGGATCACGCCGGACGCCTGGACGTTGCGCCAGAAGATCTCGGCGTAGCCGGCGAGCGAGACGACGCCCTCCTGGATCCGCGCGCCGCCCGGAGTCGTTGATCCCGATCACCGGGCAGCCGTACTTCACGGCCAGTGTCCATCACCTTGCAGATCTTCTCGGCGAAGACCTCGGACAGCGAGCCGCCGAAGACGGTGAAGTCCTGCGAGAAGACGAAGACCTTGCGGCCGAAGATCGTCGCCGTAGCCGGTCACGACCGCGTCGCCGTACGGCCGGCGCTCGAGCATCCCGAAGTTCGACTCGCGGTGGCGCACGTAGCGGTCGAGCTCGACGAACGAGCCCGGGTCGAGCAGCTGCTCGAGCCGCGCTCGCGCGCGAGCAGCTTCCCCGCGTCCCGCTGACGCGCGACAGCCTTCTTCGTTCCTCGCGTGCGCCGCCCTGCTCGAGAGCTCCGCAGCCAAGCAAGCTTGGCGGCGGTGGTGTCGTGCGATCTCGGCCATCGCGCCGCCACACGCGCGGGTGCGTGATGATCGCGCGGCATGGAGCCGCCGCTCGACCGCTCGACCACCTGGCCATACGTCGACGGCGAGCCGGGGCCGTTCCACTACGCGCGGAACGCGCACCCGGTCGGGGTCGAGGCGGAGCGGCAGCTCGGCGAGCTCGACGGCGGCGAGGCGCTGCTGTTCCGTCGGGGATGGGCGCGACGACCGCGATCGTGCTGGCGCTGCTCTCGGCCCGGCTCGACGATCGCGCTCGCACAGCGACGCGTACTACGGGACTGGCGTCCTCCTCACCGAGCTCGAGCGCTGGGGCGCTCCGAGCACGTGCTGTTCGACCAGACCGGCCACCGCCTGCCGGCGTGCCGAGCCTGCGTCTGGATCGAGGCGCCGTCGAACCCGCTCCACGACGATGCCCGACTTCGAGGCCGCCGCAGCTCACCCCGGCCTCGTCGTCTGCGACGCGACCGCGGCGACGCCGATCCACCTCGCGCCCGCTCGAGCACGGCTGCGATCTCGTCCTCCACTCGCGCGACGAAGTACCTCGCCGGCCACCACGACGTACTGCTCGGGCGCGGTCGTGTGCGAAGCGCCGAAGCACGCCGCGCGCGTCTGCACGAGCTGCGCACCCGCACCGGGATCGTCGCGGCGCCCGACGCCGCCTGGCTGCTCCTGCGGGGCCTGAAGACGCTGCGATGTCCGCAGTGCAGCCGTCAGAGCCGGTCACGACGGACACTCGCGCGAGCGCGCTGGCGGACGCACGAGGCCGTTCAGCGAACGTGCGCTATCCCGGTTTCGGCGGCGCTGCATCTCGTTCGACGTCGCCGGCGGCGCAGCTCGCGCGGCCGTGTCGAGACCTCGACGAGGCTGATCGTCAACGCGACGAGCCTCGGCGGCGTCCACCTCCGACGATCGAGACGCGCCACCGCTGGGAAGGCGACCGCGTCCCAGCGGGCCTGCTGCGGCTCTCCGTCGGCCTCGAGACCGGCCGACGCAGCTCTGGCTCGACCTCGCCAGGCTGCCCTCGAAACAGGCGTAACCACCACCGGTTTCACCTCAGGCAGGCCGTTAATCATCGCCCGCGAATGGGCATAGCACACGCCGAGGAGCGAGCGGAGCTCCTCGCTGCGACCCCGCTGCGAACAAAGGAGCTACCTGTGCCCCCAGTGCCGACCGCCGGTGAGCGCGCCGAGGCGCACCCGGAAGACCGCCGCGCCGCTCGCGTCCACGGAACGGAGCCGGCTGCGCTGACCGACACGCAGCTCGACAAGCTCGTCGCTGCGCTCGAAGCCGCCGCGACGGCGACTTTCGCAGTGCGCCTGCGGCGCCGAGGGGCCCGCTGGCTGACGTCGCCGCGGCGTTCAACACGCTCGTCGAGCGCAATCAGCGGGTGACGAAGGAGCTCATCCGGGTCAGCAAGGTCGTGGGTCGTGAGGGCCGCATCAACGAGCGGGCCGGCGCCGCGGGGGCGCCGGGCTCGTGGGCGGAGAAGGTCGGAGCGGTCAACGAGCTGATCGACAACCTGGCGAGGCCGACGATCGAGGTCGCGCGCGTGATCGACGCGGTCGCCGACGGCGACCTCACGCAGCGGATCCAGCTCGAGATCGACGGCCAGCCCGTGCGCGGCGAGTTCCGCCGCATCGGCACGACCGTGAACGGCGATGGTCGACCAGCTCTCGAGCTTCGCCGCCGAGGTGACGCGCGTCGCGCGCGAGGTCGGCACCGAGGGAATCCTCGGCGGCCAGGCGAAGGTGAAGGGCGTCTCCGGCACCTGGAAGCGACCTGACCGACTCGGTCAACCAGATGGCGTCCAACCTGACCGGGCAGGTGCGGAACATCGCCGAGGTGACGACCGCGGTCGCGAACGGCGACCTCTCGCAAGAAGGTCACCGTCGACGTCAAGGGCGGGGTGCCTCGAGCTGAAGAACACCGTCAACACGATGGTCGACCAGCTCTCGTCGTTCGCCGACGAGGTGACGCGCGTCGCGCGCGAGGTCGGCACCGACGGGAAGCTCGGCGGCCAGGCGCAGGTCAAGGGCGTCTCCGGCGTGTGGAAGGACCTGACCGAGAACGTGAACACGCTGGCGAACAACCTCACCGGCCAGGTGCGCAACATCGCCGCCGTCACGACCGCGGTCGCGAACGGCGACCTCTCGAAGAAGATCACCGTCGACGTGCAGGGCGAGGTGCTCGAGCTGAAGGAGACCATCAACACGATGGTCGACCAGCTCCGCTCGTTCTCCGCCGAGGTGACGCGCGTCGCGCAGCGAGGTCGGCACCGAGGGCAAGCTCGGCGGCCAGGCGCAGGTCGAAGGCGTCGCCGGCGTCTGGAAGGACCTGACCGACAACGTGAACACGCTCGCCGAGCAACCTCACCGGCCAGGTGCGGAACATCGCCGAGGTGACGACCGGCGGTCGCGAACGGCGACCTCTCGAAGAAGATCACCGTCGACGTGCGGGGCGAGGTCCTCGAGCTGAAGGAGACACGATCAACACGATGGTCGACCAGCTGCGCGCGTTCGCGGCCGAGGTGACGCGCGTCGCCCGCGAGGTCGGCACCGAGGGCAAGCTCGGCGGCCAGGCGACAGGTCGAGGGCGTCGCCGGCGCGTGGAAGGACCTGACCGACAACGTGAACACGCTCGCCGGCAACCTCACCGGCCAGGTCCGCAACATCGCCGACGGTCACGACCGCGGTCGCGAACGGCGACCTCTCGAAGAAGATCACCGTCGACGTCAAGCGGCGAGATCCTCGAGCTCAAGGACACGATCAACACGATGGTCGACCAGCTCTCCTCGTTCGCGGCCGAGGTGACGCGCGTCGCCCGCGAGGTCGGCACCGAAGGGCAAGCTCGGCGGCCAGGCCCAGGTCGAAGGCGTCTCCGGCACCTGGCGCGGACCTGACCGAGAGCGTGAACACGCTCGCGAACAACCTCACCGACCAGGTGCGGAACATCGCCGAGGTGACGACCGCGGTCGCCGAAGGGCGACCTCTCGAAGAAGATCACCGTCGACGCGCGCGGCGAGGTGCTCGAGCTGAAGAGCACGATCAACACGATGGTCGACCAGCTCCGGCGTTCGCGGCCGAGGTGACGCGCGTCGCCCGCGAGGTCGGCACCGAGGGCAAGCTCGGCGGCCAGGCCGCAGGTCGAAGGCGTCTCCGGCACCTGGCGCGGACCTGACCGAGAACGTGAACCTGATGGCCGACAACCTGACCGCCCAGGTGCGCATCGATCGCCGAGGTGACGACGGCCGTCGCGCGCGGCGACCTCGACGCAGAAGATCACCGATCGAGACGAAGGGCGAGATCGCCCAGCTCGCAGCTCGACGATCAACACGATGGTCGACCAGCTCTCGCTCGCTTCGCCGCCGAGGTGACGCGCGTCGCGCGCGAGGTCGGCACCGAAGGGCAAGCCTCGGCGGCCAGGCCGACGGTCGAAGGCGTCTCCGGCACCTGGCGCGGCCTGCACCGACAACGTGAACCTGCTCGCGAACAACCTGACCGAGCCAGGTGCGCGGCGATCGCCGACGTGACGACCGCGGTCGCGAAGGGCGACCTCTCGCAGAAGATCACCGTCGACGCGAAGGGCGAGATCGCTCGAGCTGAAGGCGACGATCAACACGATGGTCGACCAGCTCTCCGGCGTTCGCCGGCGAGGTGACGCGCGTCGCCCGCGAGGTCGGCACCGAGGGGAAGCTCGGCGTCGAGGCCGAGGTCGAGGACGTCTCCGGCGTCTGGCGCGACCTGACGCAGAACGTGAACACGATGGCGAGCTCGCTCACGGCGCAGGTGCGCAACATCGCCGAGGTGACGACCGCGGTCGCGAACGGCGACCTCTCGAAGAAGGTCACCGTCGACGTGAAGGGCGAGATCCTGGAGCTGAAGCAGACGATCAACACGATGGTCGACCAGCTCTCGCGTCGTTCGCCGCCGAGGTGACGCGCGTCGCGAAGCGAGGTCGGCACCGAAGGGCAAGCTCGGCGGCCAGGCCGAGGTCGAAGGCGTCTCCGGCACCTGGAAGCGACCTGACCGAGAACGTGAACACGCTCGCGAACAACCTCACCGACCAGGTGCGGAACATCGCCGAGGTGACGACCGCGGTCGCGCAGGGCGACCTCTCGCGCAAGATCACGGTCGAGGCCAAGGGCGAGGTCGCCGAGCTCGCGTCGACGATCAACACGATGGTCGACCAGCTCTCGTCGTTCGCGGCGGAGGTGACCCGCGTCGCCCGCGAGGTCGGCACCGAGGGCAAGCTCGGCGGCCAGGCGCAGGTGAAGGGCGTCTCCGGCACGTGGCGCGACCTGACCGACAACGTGAACTTCATGGCCGGCATCGCTGACCGAGCAGGTGCGGAACATCGCCGACGGTGACGACCGCGGTCGCGAACGGCGACCTCTCGAAGAAGATCACCGTCGACGCGAAGGGCGAGATCTTCGAGCTGAAGGACACGATCAACACGATGGTCGACCAGCTCCGCGCGTTCGCCTCCGAGGTGACGCGCGTCGCCCGCGAGGTCGGCACCGAGGGCCGCCTCGGCGGCCAGGCGACGGTCGAAGGCGTGTCCGGCACGTGGAAGCGACCTGACCGACAGCGTCAACTTCATGGCCATCATCGCTCACCGAGCAGGTGCGCAACATCGCGACGGTGACGACCGCGGTCGCGAACGGCGACCTCTCGAAGAAGGTCACCGTGGACGTGAAGGGCGAGGTGCTCGAGCTGAAGGACACGATCAACACGATGGTCGACCAGCTCTCGGCGTTCGCCGCCGAGGTGACGCGCGTCGCCCGCGAGGTCGGCACCGAGGGCACGCCTCGGCGGCCAGGCCGAGGTCGCGGGCGTCTCCGGCACCTGGAAGGACCTGACCGAGAACGTGAACCTGCTCGCCGGCAACCTCACCTCGCAGGTGCGCGAACATCGCGGCCGTGACGACCGCGGTCGCGAAGGGCGATCTCTCGCAGAAGATCACCGTCGAGGCGAAGGGCGAGGTCGGCTCAGCTCGCACGGACGATCAACACGATGGTCGACCAGCTCTCGACGTTCGCGGCCGAGGTGACCCGCGTCGCGCAGGAGGTCGGCACCGAGGGGAAGCTCGGCGTCCAGGCGCAGGTCGAGGCGTCTCCGGCGTGTGGAAGGGCCTGACCGACAACGTCAACCAGCTGGCCGAGACGCTGACGACGCAGCTTCGCGCGATCGCGGATGTCTCGACGGCCGTGACCGCAGGGCGACCTGACGCGCTCGATCACCGTCGAGGCGGCCGGCGAGGTCTCGACCTCAAGGACAACATCAACCAGATGATCGGCAACCTGCGCGAGACGACCGGAGCGCAACGCCGCGCAGGACTGGCTCAACTCGAACCTCGCCCGCTTCTCCGGGATGCTGCAGGGCCAGCGCGACCAGAAGACGGTCGCCCGGCTCCTGATGAGCGAGGTGACGCCGCTCGTCGCCGCCCACCACGGCGCCTTCTACGTCGCCGAGGACACCGGCGAGGACGAGGAGACCGAGCTGCGCCTGATCGCGCACGTACGGCTACAAGGAGCGCAAGACGATCTCGAACCGCTTCAAGATCGGCGAGGCGCTCGATCGGGCAGGCCGCGCTCGGAGCGGAAGGCGATCGTGATCACGCAGGCTCCCGAGGACTACATCAAGATCGCGTCCGGCCTCGGCGAGGCGGCGCCGACGAGCATCATCGTCCTCCCCGTCCTCTTCGAGGAGACCGTGATGGCGGTGATCGAGCTCGCGTCGTTCGACGCCGTTCACGGAGGTCCAGCAGACGCTTCCTCGAGCAGCTCTGGAGTCGATCGGCGTCGTCCTGAACACGATCACCGCGAACATGCGCACCGAGGAGCTGCTGCTCCAGTCGCAGCAGCTGACCGCAGGATCTGCAGAGCCAGTCCGAGGAGCTGCAGTCGCAGCAGGACGAGCTGAAGCGGTCGAACTCGGAGCTCGAGGCGCAGACGGCGACGCTTGCGCGCCTCCGAGGAGCTGCTGCAGACCCAGCAGGAGGAGCTGCAGCAGACGAACGAGGAGCTCGAGGAGCGCTCGCAGCAGCTCGAGGAGCAGAACCGGCGGATCGAGATCAAGAACGCCGAGATCGAGGAGGCCCGCAGCGCGCTGCGAGGAGAAGGCCGAGCAGCTCGCGTCTCGTCGAAGTACAAGTCCGAGTTCCTCGCGAACATGTCGCACGAGCTGCGGACGCCGCTCAACTCGCTGCTGATCCTGGCGAAGCTGCTCGCGCGACAACGTCGACGGAACCTGACGGCCAAGCAGATCGAGTTCGCGAACACGATCCACAACGCGGGCGCCGAGCTGCTCGGCCTGATCAACGACATCCTCGACCTCCTCCAAGGTCGAGGCCGGGAAGATGGACGTGCACGCCGCCGAGGTGTCGGTAGCCGAGGAGCTGGCCAGTCTCGAGCGGTCGTTCACGCCGGTGGCCGCAGAGAAGGGACTGACGTTCGAGCTCGACTTCGCTGAGAGCGCGCTCCCGACAGTCGTCACCGACCAGCAGCGGCTCCAGCAGGTCGCTGAAGAACCTGCTCTCGAACGCGTTCAAGTTCACCGAGGCCGGCGGCGTGATCCTCCGGGTCGCCCAGGCGCCGCCGGGCGCCAGTTCGCCAGCGAGACGCTCGCGAGCGCCGCCCACGTGATCGGGTTCTCGGTCGTGGACACGGGCGTCGGGATCGCCGCAGACAAGCTGCGGCGTGATCTTCGAGGCGTTCCAGCAGGCGGACGGCACGACGAGCCGCCGCTACGGCGGCACCGGGCTCGGCCTCTCGATCAGCCGCGAGATCGCACGCCTGCTCGGCGGCGAGATCCATGTCGAGTCGACGCCCGGCGAGGGCAGCACGTTCACGCTCTACCTGCCGGACGTCTTCGTCGAGCACACGCCGGCGGCGACCGGCGCGGAGTTCCTGGCCGCCGTCACGGCGGGGCTGACGCCGGCGACGGCGGCGCTGCCCCACCCCGACGAACGGCGGCGAGCCGGACGATCGACGTCCTTCGATCCGATCGCTGCTCGTTCCGAGCGAGGTCGAGGACGACCGCGACGCGATCGAGGCGGGCGACCGCGTCGTCCTGATCGTCGAGGACGACGCCGACTTCGCCCGCACCGAGCTGGAGATCGCACGCGAGCGCGGCTTCAAGGGGATTCGTCGCGCTGCGCGGCGACAGCGGGCTCGCCCTCGCGCGCGAGTTCAAGCCGGACGCAATCGTGCTCGACATGAGCCTGCCGGTGATGGACGGCTGGATTGTGCTCGACCGGCTGAAGCGCCACCCGTCGACGCGGCACATCCCGGTGCACATCGTCTCGGGTGTCGAGGAGGCGCAGCCTGCGCTGATGGCCGGCGCCGCCGCGGTGGTCAAGAAGCCCGGCTTCGATCGAGGTTCTCCAGGCCGTCTTCGGCGGGATCGAGTCGTTCATCGACCGCGCCGTCCGCAGGCTGCTCGTCGTCGACGACGACGAGCCCAGCGCGCTGCGATCATCGAGCTGGTCGGCGGTGACGGCGACGTCGAGATCGTGGCCGTCGGCTCGTCGGAGGAGGCGCTCGCCGCGCTCGACTCCGGGCCGCCCTTCGATTGCATGGTGCTCGACCTGAAGCTGCCGAAGATGACCGGCTTCGACCTGCTCGAGAAGGTCAAGACGAGCGACAGCTCGCACGGGCTGCCGGTGATCGTCTACACCGGCAAGGAGCTGACCCGGCGCGAGGAGACGAAGCTGAAGCGGCTACGCGGAGACGATCGTCGTCAAGGACGCCCGCTCGCCGGAGCGGCTGCTCGACGAGACGTCGCTCTTCCTCCACCGGCGTCGAGTCGAAGCTGCCCGAGTCGAAGCGCAAGATGCTCGAGCAGCTCCACAACACCGACGCGCTTTTCCTCGGCAAGAAGATCCTGATCGTCGACGACGACGTGCGGAACGTCTCTCGCGCTCGCGAGCGCGCTCGAGGCGAACGGGATGGAGGTGCTGTTCGCGGAGAACGGGCGCGAGGGGATCGAGGCGCTCCAGGCGAACGAGAGCGTCGACCTCGTCCTGATGGACGTGATGATGCCCGAGATGGACGGCTACGAGACGACGCAGGCGATCCGGATGCTGCCGGAGTTCGAGAAGCTGCCGATCATCGCGCTGACAGCGAAGGCGATGCGGGGCGACCGCGAGCGGTCGATCGCCGCAGGCGCCTCCGACTACATCACGAAGCCCGTCGACACCGACCAACTGCTCTCACTGATGCGGGTGTGGCTCTACCGCTAGAGAGAGGCGAGGAGCTCGAGCTCGAGCAGATCGAGATCGAGCTCCTCCTGGAGGGGATCCACCGCCGCTACGGCTTCGACTTCCGCGAGTACGCGCCGACGTCGCTGAAGCGGCGCCTGCGCCGGCGGATGGACGGGGAGAAGGTGCGAGACCGTCTCCGGCGCTCCAGGACCTGATCCTGCACGACCCGGCGGTGATGGAGCGGCTGCTCCTCGACCTGTCGATCAACGTGACCGGCGATGTTCCGCGACCCGACGTTCTTCTTCGCGTTCCGCGAGAAGGTCGTGCCGGCGCTCCGCACCTACCCGTTCTCGCGGCTCTGGGTCGCCGGCTGCTCGACCGGCGAGGAGGTTCTACTCGCTCGCGATCCTGCTCGCCGAGGAAGGCCTCGCCGACCGCGTCCGGATCTACGCGACCGACATCAACGAAGCGGTGATCGAGACCGGCGCGGCTCGGCGTCTTCCCGCTCGACAAGATGCAGGAGTACACGCAGAACTACATCCGGGCCGGCGGCGCCCGCTCGTTCTCCGAGTACTACGTCGCGCGCTACGACAGCGCGCAGCTTCGCACGGGCGCTCGTCGACGGCGTTGTCTTCGCCCGGCACAATCTCGCCTCCGACGCCGCGTTCAACGAGTTCAACGTGATCACGTGCCGGAACGTGATGATCTACTTCGCGCAGCCCCTGCAGGAGCACGTGCACCGGCTCTTCTACGAGAGCCTCGCCACGTTCGGAGTACTCGCGCTCGGGCAGAAGGAGACGATCCGCTTCTCTCCGCACGAGAGCTGCGTACGAGGAGCTCGACGCCGACGAGCGGCTCTGACAAGAAGGTTCGGATGACGTACGAGGTGATCGCGATCGGCGCCTCGTGGGGAGGCTTGGAGGCCATGGGCACGCTGCTCGAGGGCATCCCGCAGGACGCTCGACCAGGCGATCGTCGTCGCCCAGCACCGCTCGCCCGAGGCGAGCCGCGGCGTGCTCGAAGTCGCTGCTCCAGCGGCACGTCGAGCGGCCGGTGACCGAGCCGGGCGACAAGGAGCTGATCGAGCCCGGCCGCGGTGTACGTCGCGCCGCCGGACTACCACCTGCTCGTCGACGGCGGGCCGCTTCGCGCTCTCGGTCGAGGCGCGCGTCCAGTATGCGCGGCCGTCGATCGACGTCCTCTTCGAGTCGGTCGCCGACGCGCTACCGCGAGCGCGCGATCGGGATCGTGCTCACCGGCGCGAACGAGGACGGAGCGGCCGGCCTCGCCGCGATCAAGCGGAACGGCGGTGTCTCGATCGTCCAGGATCCGCAGACGGCGAGCCGACGCACGATGCCCGACGCGGCGCTCGCAGGCGTCCGCAGTCGACGCCGTGCTGCCGCTCGAGGAGATCGGGCCTTTCCTCTACGGGTTGTGCTGCCTGTGAGCGAGCAGGCCAAGCTCCTGCTCGTCGACGACCGGCCCGAGAACCTGCTCGCGCTCGAGGCGATCCTCGAGCCGCTCGGCCAGGAGCTCGTCCGCGTCCAGTCGGGCGAAGAGGCGCTGCGGCGCCTGCTCCACGACGAGTTCGCCGTGATCCTGCTCGACGTGCAGATGCCGGGCATGGACGGCTTCCAGACCGCCGAGCTGATCAAGAAGCTCGAGCGCACGCGGCACATCCCGATCGTCTTCCTGACCGCGATCTCGAAGCGACGCCGAGCACGTCTTCCAGGGCTACGGAGCCGGAGCGGTCGACTATCTGATGAAGCCGTTCGACCCGCACATCCTGCGCGCGAAGGTGTCGCGTGTTCATCGATCTCTGGCAGAAGACGGTCGAGATCAGGCGCCAGGACGAGCTGCTCAAGGCCCAGGAGATCGCGACGCTCGAGCGGGAGAGCGAGCTGCGCTACCGCTCACTCGCCGACGCGGTTCCGCAGATCGTCTGGACGACGGACGCCGACGGGAAGACGCTCGGCTACAACGAGCGGTGGTACGAGTACACCGGCCTGGAGCGCGGCCAGCGGAGGGCGACGGCGCGAGCGATCGTCCATCCCGACGACGTGCCGCGAGATGCTCGAGCGATGGGAGCGCGTCGCGACCGGACCGGCGACCCGTTCGAGGTCGAGTACCGATTTCGCCGCGCGGACGGTGTCTACCGCTGGCATCTCGGCCGGTCGGTCTGCCTGCGTGACGACTCGAGCGCGATCACCGGCTGGGTCGGCACGGCGACGGACATCCACGATCGCCGGCTCGCCGAGGAGCGGCAGCGCTTCCTCGCCGAGGCCGGCTGGGTGCTCGGCAGCTCCCTCGACTACGAGCAGACGCTCGCCGACGTCGCCCGGCTGGCCGTGCCGCACGTCGCAGACTGGTGCACGGTCGACATCTTCGTCGACGGCAAGCTCGAGCGGCTCTGGCGCTGGAGCACGTCGACCCGCCTCGCCTGGCGCTGGCGCGCGAGCTGCAGGAGACGATGCTGGGGCTGCCGGCTCGGCCGGCGCCGCGGCGATTCGTGCTCGCGAAGCCCGTGCTCGTCCGTGACATCGACGACGAGACGCTCGCCTCCTTCGGCTTCGACGAGCGCCAACTCGAGATCGCGCGCGCCCTGCGCCGCGCCCGTACGTCACGGTGCCGCTCGATGGCCCGCGACGAGGTCTTCGGCCTCGATCAGCTTCGTCACGGCCGAGTCCGGAGCGGAGGTACGACGAGAGCGATCTCGCCCTCGCCGAGGAGCTCGCACGTCACGCCGCGAACGCGATCGACAACGCGCGCCTCTACGCGGAGGCCGAGCGGCGCGGCCGCGCGGCGCGGGCGCTCGAGGCCGTCGGCGACGGCGTCGTCCTCGTCGACCGCGAGGGCGTGATCCGCCTCTGGAACACCGCCGCAGCGACGATCACCGGCCTGCGCGAGTCCGGACGTGCTCGGCCGCCCGATCGCCGACGTCGTCCCCGGCTGGAGCGAGATCTCGCCGCGGATTCCCGTCGCGAGCAAGCCGCGGCGAGCCTGGTCCACGCCGAGACGGTGCCGGTCGAGTTCGGCGGTCGCGAGCTCTGGATCTCCGGCTCCGGGCGTCGGCTTCGAAGAGGGGACGGTCTACGCGTTCCGCGACCTGACCGAAGAGCGCGCTCGAGGAGATCAAGGCGGAGCTTCGTCGCGACCGTCTCGCACGAGCTGCGGACGCCGCTCGCCGCGATCTACGGCTCGGCGCAGACGCTCCGCCGCACGGACATCGAGCTCGATCCCGAGATCCAGAGTCCAGCTGCTCGGCGTGATCGCGTCGGAGTCGGACCGGCTCGGCACGATCGTCAACGACCTCCTCGTCGCAGGCAGCCTCGACGCCGACCAGCTTCCCGTCTCGGTCGAGCGCGTGCGACCCGGCGGAGCTCGCGGCGCGTGGTCATCGAGGCGGCGAGGACGCACCTGCCCGAGGCGATCGCGCTCCAGCTGACGGCGCCGAAGCGCCTGCGGCGAGTCGTCGCCGATCCCGTCCAGCTGCGTCAGGTGCTGGTCAACCTCGTCGACAACGCGATCAAGTACTCACCGGAGGGCGGTGAGGTCGCGCGTCTCGGTGGCGAACGGCGACGCGCTGATCCGCTTCGGTCGTCGACAACGGCCTCGGCATCCCACCCTCCGAGCACCGGCGGATCTTCGAGAAGTTCTATCGGCTCGATCCGGACATGACCCGCGGCATCGGCGGCACCGGCCTCGGCCTCTACATCTGCCGCGAGCTCGTCCGGCGCATGGACGGGAAGATCTGGGGTCGAATCGACGCTCGGCAAGGGGTCGACGTTCGTCGTCGAGCTTCGCCCGCCGCGGCCGACGAAGAAGCGCCGCGCAAGACAGCCGGCAAGCCTCGCCTGAGCCACGCCCGTAGCGGACAGGTGGGTGTCAGAGACGACCTGGCACGTGCCAGAGACGAGTCTGACACCGGCGCTATGGCGCCGCCGGCGACGCCGGTCGCCCTGCGCCCTCGACTCGCTCGAGAGCTTCGAGGCGAAGTAGACCGGGATCATCGAGAGCAGGATCACGAAGACGGCGACGACGTTCACGATCGGGCAGCTGGTTCGGCCGCGACAGGTTGTTGAGGATCCAGATCGGCAGCGTCTGCGTCGGCGCCGGCGGTGAACGTCGTCACGATCACCTCGTCGAAGCTGAGCGCGAACGCGAGCAGGCCGCCGGCGAGCAGCGCCGTCGTCAGCTGCGGGAAGGTGACGTACCGGAACGTCTGCCAGGCGTCGGCGCCGAGGTCGGCGGAGGCCTCCTCGAGCGACGCTGCGACGTCCGCCGCAGCCGCGCGACGACGTTGTTGTAGACGACGACGATGCAGAAGGTCGCGTGCCCGACCATGATCGTGAAGAGGCCGAGCTCGACGCCGAACGGCTCCGGCAGGCTGCGGAACGTCGCGTTCAGCGCCATCCCGGTCACGATCCCGGGCAACGCGATCGGGAGGATGACGAGGAACGAGATCGCCTCGCGGCCGAAGAAGCGGTGGCGCGCGACCGCGCAACGCGACGCGAGCGTGCCGAGCAGGAGCGCGATCGCGGTCGCGCCGAGCGCAGCCTTCAACGAGACGAGCAGCGCGTCGCGCACGCCCGGGTTGTCGATCGCCTTGCCGAACCACTTCGAGCGTCAGGCCGTGGATCGGCCACACGAGCGATGCGGCGCGTCGTTGAACGCGTACAGGACGATCACGAGCAGCGGCAGGTAGATGAACGCGAGCGTCAGCCCGTGCGCGCCGCGCAGCAGCCAGCGTTCCGGCGCGCGAGCGTCACAGGTTGTCGAACGCCCCACCCGCCGCGCGAGCAGCAGGTAGATCGACCATCACGGCGACCGGCACCGTCGCGAAGGCGGCAGCGAACGGGAGGTTGTTCGCGACGCCGACGTTGATGTAGACGACGTTGCCGATGAACTGCGTGCTCCGATGACGAGCTGCGGCGTGATGTAGTCGCCGAGCGTGAGCGAGAACGTGAAGATCGAGCCCGCCGCGATCGCCGGCAGACGCGAGCGGCAGCATCGACGCGCCAGAGCGTCCGCATGCCCTTGCCGCCGAGATCGGCGGACGCCTCGAGCAGCGAGTTCGGGATCCGCTCGAGCCCCGCGTAGACCGGCAGGATCATGAACGGCAGCCAGAGGTACGAGAAGACGAGCCAGGTGGCGACGTTGCCGAAGCCCGGGCCCGACAGCCCGAACGGCTCGAGCGCCCAGTTCAGGATCCCGTCCTCCTGCAGGATGATCCGCCAGGCGTAGACCTTCACCAGGTAGCTCGCCCAGAGCGGCATGCAGGACCGCGACGACGAGCAGGTTCCGCGTCCGCGGCGACGCGACCTTCGCCATGTAGAAGGCGATCGGGAACGCCAGCAGCGGCGTCGGTGACGCGTCACCGCCGCCGCGATCAGCGACCGTCCGCTGCGCGATCGCCGCGGTAGACGTCGCTCTTCCAGAGCAGCTCGAAGTTCTGGAAGCCGTAGTCGTGGACGACCTCGGCCGTGAACGGGTCGAGCCGCCAGAACGCGGCGACGAACAGCACCGCCAGCGAACCGAGGTACGCGACGAGCGAGCCACGAGAGCGGCGGCGTGCAGCAGCAGCCCGAGCGCGCAGCCGCGGGTGGCGGTAGAGAGAGCGTCGAGAGGCGCCGCCCCGGGGACTCCCGAGGGCGGCGCCTCTGCCGCTTCAGGAACGGAGATTGAGCTACCCCTTTATCTCCGGTCCAGGCCTGACCCACTCGGAGTAGTCCTTGCAGACCTCGCCCCGGTCGTCGCCGCAGTCGCCTCGGCGTCGTCCAGTACGCAGACCCTGCTTGAAGTAGTCCTCGTCGTCCGCGTGGTAGATCGTGCAGTGATCCTTGGCCGCCGTCAGCGCGCACGACTTCTTGTTCGACGGCGCCTCCCCGAACCACTCGGCCACGGCAGCGTTCGCCTTCGGCGAGATGATGTGGTTCATCCACATGTACATGCAGTTCGGGTGCTTCGCCTTGGACGAGATCATCCACGGTGTCCGACCACCCGGTCGAGCCCTCCTTCGGCAGCACGGTCTCGACCGGGACCTTCGCGCCGTCGCGAGCAGCGTTCGCGATCACCTGCCAGGTCGTCCCGACGCACCGAGTCTGCCGGCCGTGAAGGCCGCGCTGCTGCTTCGGTGTAGTCCGACCAGTACTCGCCGATGATCTGCCGCTGCTGCTTCAGCAGGTCGACCGCCGCCTCGAACTGCGCGTCGTCGAGCTCGTACGGATCCTCGATCCCGAGGTCCGGCTGGGTCGCCTTCAGGTAGCGACGCGCGTCGGCGATGTAGATCGGGCTGTCGTACGCCGTGACCTTGCCCTTGTACGGCGAGTTCTGCGTCCCAGACGACGCTCCACGAGTCAGGCGCCGGCTGACGCATGTCCGTCGCGCCACATCAGCAGGTTCGCGCCGCGGCCGTGCGGCACGCCGTACATCTGCGCCGTCGACCGAGTTGTGCGGCTGGTTCTTCAGGCCCTCGAAGCACGTCCGCGTAGTTCGGGATCAGGTCGGTGTTGACCGGCGCGACGTCGCCGGCGGCGATCAGGCGCAGCGTCGCGTCGCCGGAGGCCGAGACGCCGTCGTACTGGCCGGTCCGCATCAGCGTCACCATCTCGTCCGACGTGTTGCCGACCTTGACGTTGACCTGGCAGCCGGTCTCCTTCTCGAAGTCCGTCACCCAGTCGACCTTCGGATCCGTCGAGCCGTCCTCGACGTAGCCGGCCCAGGCGATCAGGTTGACCTGACCCTCGCCCTCGCCGAGCGTCTGCATCATGCCCTCGGGCGCACCGCCGGTCGCCTCCGGTCGTCGCGCCTGCCCGCCGCCTCGTCGTCGTCGCCGCCGCAGCCCGGCGGCCATGACGCACAGCACGCCGGTCGACGAGCAGCGCCGCCGCCCAGCGTCCTACTCTTCGCTGCTCATCCGGTCTCCTCCGTTCGACCTGGTCTCGATTGTGAATACGTGCTCCGGCCGCCAGCTCGAGCCGCACCCGGCTTCCGCCTGTCGCTCGAGCACCTCGCTCGAGCCGCTCTCGAGGTTCTGGCTCACCGACGGTCAGCTCGCCGCCCGCGTCGAGCTCGCACGTGGTAGCGCGTGATCGCCCCGACGTAGACGACGTCGCGGATCCGCCCTCCTCCGACGCCGACGCCCGGCTCCGGGCTGCTCGCCGTCGTCCGAGCATGCGGATCTTCTCAGGCCGCACCGTGAAGCGGCGGCCGTCACGCTTCGAGCACGTTCGAGACGCCGACGAAGCCGGCGACGAACTCCGCTCGCCGGATGCTCGTAGACCTCGGCCGGCGCGCCGATCTGCTCGATCCGGCCGCTCGTTGAAGACCGCGAGGCGGTCGCTCATCGTCAGCGCCTCCTCCTGGTCGTGCGTGACGTAGACGAAGGTGATCCCGAGCTCGCTGCTGGATGCGCTTCAGCTCGATCTGCAGCTCCTGGCGCAGCTTGAGGTCGAGCGCGCCGAGCGGCTCGTCGAGCAGCAGCGCACTGCGGCCGGTTGACGATCGCGCGCGCGAGCGCGACGCGCTGGCGCTGCCCGCCCGAGAGCTGGCGCGGCTTGCGGCCGCCGTACGCCTCGAGCTGCACGAGCGCGAGCGCCTCGCTCGCGCGCTCGCCGCCGCTCGGCCCGCGGCACCTGCTTCACGCGCAGGCCGTACTCGACGTTCTCCTGCACGGTCATGTGCGGGAAGAGCGCGTAGTCCTGGAAGACCGTGTTGACGTCGCGCGCGTACGGCGGCAGCCGCGACGACGTCCTTGCCGCCGAGCTCGATCCGGCCCTGCGTCGGGCCGCTCGAAGCCCGCGATCATCCGCAGCGTCGTCGTCTTGCCCGAGCCCGACGGGCCGAGCATGGTGAAGAACTCGCCGCGGCCGATCTCGAGGTCGACGCCGTCGACCGCGGCGACGTCGCCGTAGCGCTTGCGCAGCCCGGCACGACGCGGACGTCGATCCGCTCAGCCTCAGCGGCGCGCAAGCGACTCCTCGAGCAGCGTCGAGGCCCGCGCTCGAGCTCGTCGTCGGTGACGGTCAGCGGCGGCAGCAGCCGGATCACGTTGCCGTACAGGCCGCACGAGAGCAGGAGCAGCCCGCGCTCGAACGCGGCGGCGGCGATCGCCGCCTGCGCGAGCTCGGGCGCTCTGCTCGCGCGAGCTCGAGCGCGAGCATCGGGCCGAGCCCGCGCACCTCGCCGATCTGCGTCGTGCGCGCCGCAAGCGTCGTCGAGCCGCGCCGCGCAGCGCTCGCCGAGCTCGTCGCGCGCGGGCGCGGAACCGCGGCTCGGCGACCGTCGTCGAGCACGGCGGCAGGCCGCGGCGCACGCGAGCGGGTTGCCGCCGAACGTGCCGCCGAGGCCGCCGGGCCGGGCGCGTCCATGACCTCCGCGCGCGCCGGTGACGCGCGGCGAGCGGCAGGCCGCCGCCGAGCGACTTGCCGGAGACGAGCAGGTCGGGCTCGACGCCGTCGTAGTGCTCGATCGCCCACATCGGCCCGGTGCGCCCGACGCCCGACTGCACCTCGTCGTGCGACGTAGAGGATCCCGTGCTCGCTCGCAGAGCTCCAGCGAGCCGCCGCAGGTAGTCGCGCGGCATCGGCGATGAAGCCGCCCTCGCCCTGCACCGGTCTCGAGCACGACGCAGGCGACCGTCTCCGGGTCGACCTCGCTCTTGAACAGGTGCTCGAGCGCCGGCGATCGCGTCGTCCGTCGTCGATGCCGCGGTACGGGTACGGCGCCGGTGCGCGGTAGACCTCGGCGCGAACGGCCCGAAGCCCGCCTTGTACGGGCGCACCTTGCTCGTCATCGCCATCGTCAGCAGCGTGCGGCCGTGGAAGCCGTTGTCGAAGACGACGACGCCGGGCCGGCCGGTCGCGGCGCGCGCGATCTTGACCGCGTTCTCGATCGCCTCGGCGCCCGAGTTGACGAGGATCGACTTCTGCTCGTCGCCCGCGCACGGCGAGAGCTCGGCGAGCCGGCGGCAGACCTCGACGTAGGGCTCGTAGATGCCGACCATGAAGCACTGGTGCAGGTAACTGGTCGACCTGCTCGTGGATCGCGGCGACGACCGGCGCGAACCCGTGACCCGTGTTCTGGCAGGCGATCCCGCCCGCGAAGTCGAGGTAGGCGGTGCCGTCGGCCGCCTCGACCTGCGCGCCCTCCGGCCGCGCGACCACGAGCCGTCGGCAGTCGAGACGCCTCGCGCGACGTAGCGCTGCGCGCGCCTCGAGGACGTCGTCGACCGACGTGCGCTCGCGAGAGACACGCGGCGATTCTCTCCGCGCCGCCGCCGCGAGCGCAATGGACGCACGGGCGACCGCCACGCGCCGATCTCTTCGACATCACATGTCGCAAACTCGCGTTCGTGCGGTGCATGAACGACGGCGTGAATGCTTGCTTCCGGCCGCGAGCAAGGAGTAGCGTCTTGGCCCGGTCGTCAAGCGGCGCCGCCGAGCACGATGCTGACCGTCCGAGACATCGCGAGACCTGCCGGGCCTCGGGCTGGAGCTCGCTGCGGGCGCGGACGGAAGCCGACAACCCGATCCGCTGGGTCCACGTCTCGGAGCTGCCGGACCCGACGCCGTGGCTCGAGGGCGGCGAGCTGCTGATCACGACCAGGCTCGGCGTCGGCGAGCTCTCGCGGCCGCAGCGCGAGTACGTGCGCCGCCTCGCGGGACACGGCCTGCGCCGGGCTCGCCTTCGGCGTCGGCTTCGGGCTGGGCCGAGCCGCCTGCGGCGCTCGCCGACGAGGCCGAGCAGCTGGGCTTTCCGCTCGTCACCGTCCCGTACGAGGTGCCGTTCATCGCGCTGACGAAGGCGATCTCGGCGCAGCTCGCGAACGAGCAGCTCGCACGCCTCGAACGCGCGCTCGAGGTGCACGAGCGGCTCGCGCGCATGCCGTGCTCGAGGGACGCGGCGCGCCTGCGCTGCTCTGGCGATCCTCGGCGAGCACGTCGGCTGCTCGCTGGCACTCGTCGACGAGGCGGGCCGCGTCGTCGGCGAGCGCCACGGCCGCGCGGCTCGACGACGTGCGAGCACGTGCTCGAGCTGCCCGTCGTCGCAGACGGCGAGACCTGGTCGCTCCGCGCCGGCGAAGCCGCGCGACGAGCTCTCCGGAGTACGACCGGCTCGTGCTCCACCACGGTCAGACCGCGCTCGCCTTCGAGCTCTCACGGCGCCATGCCGTCTCGGCAGCGGAGCTTCGGCTCGCCGGGCGACCTGCTCGAGGACCTCGAGCACGACCGCGCTCGACGAGCGGGAGATCGCCGCCGGATCGCGGCCTTCGGGCTCGATCCGCGAGCGCAGCTACGCGGCACTGCTCGCGGTCGGCCGCAGGCGCCGCGCGGGACGAGGACGTCCGCACCGCGATCGCCCGGACTGCTCGACGCCGCGCGGCGCGCGTACCTGTCGGCGTCACGCCGCGACCGAGCGGCGTTCCTCGTCGCGACCGACCGAGAGGAGGACGCCCTCGCGCTCGCGCGGGAGCTCGTCGAGGCCGCGCCCGGGACCCGCGTCGGTGTCGGCCGGCCGCGCATCGGGATCCGGGCTCGGCCGCAGCCTGCTCGAGGCGCGCGCGCGCGCTCGACGCCGTCGCCAGGCCGGTCGCCTCCTACCAGGATCTCGGCTCCCTCGAGCTGCTGCTGAGCCTGCCCGAGCGCCGCGCTCGAGGCGTTCGTCGCCCGCGTGCTCGGCCGGCCGTCCGACAACGCGTGGCTGCTCGAGTCGCTCGCGGCGCCTGCTCGACAGCGGCTGCCGCTGGAGCGACGCGGCCGACCGGCTCGGCGTCCACCGGCACACGCTCCGCTACCGGATGGACCAGCTGCGCAAGCAGACCGGACGCCATCCGGACGACCCCGCGCAGAGCATGGAGCTCTGGCTCGCGGTCGAAGGCGAAGCAGGCGACTCGGCGCGCGGAGGCGGAACCTGCAAGCCGTCTGACCAGACTCAGCCCGATCGAGAATGGTGTGCGCACGCGTCACTGTGCGAAAGTGTGTGGACAACCGCACTGACAGCGAAGCAGCCGCCTCTGACAACATGGATGTGTCATGCCCACCACCGTCGTGATCGCCGACGACCATCCGAGCTTTCGCGCATCGGCACGGGCGATCCTCGCAAGCTGGAGGGATTCGAGGTCGTCGGCGAGGCCGGAGACGGGCGCGTCGGGATCGCCGCGACGCGCGCATGCTCAGCGCCGGACGTGATCCTGCTCGACGTGCAGCTGCCCGGACATGGACGGGTTCGCCGTCTGCCGGGAGCTCAATCTCGAACGGCGGCCCACCGGCCGTCGTTCTCGTCTCGAGCCGCGACGCATGCCGACTACGGCGGGCTGATCGAGCAGAGCGGTGCCCGCGGCTTCATCGCCAAGGATGAGCTTGAGCGGGAACTGCGCTGTCCGACCTGCTGGGATGAGAACGCCGCTCACTCGTCCTCGCTCGCCGCGGGCGGCTCGTCGCTCGGAGCCGTCGGAACCTGCGCTCGTCCTCACGAGCGACCACGCAGGACAACAAGGGCGCGTTCCTCTCACTCGCACTCACCGTCGGCCTCTCGTTCCTCGTCTCCGGTGTGCTCGCGCTCGTGGCGCCGGCCTGAGAACCGGACCGAGCTCCTCCTCGTCGCGGTCGCGTACCTCTGGTTCCTCGGCGGGCTTGACCGCGCTCGAACGACGACTGGGTCTTCACACGTCGGCGTGCTCGTGAACAGCCTGGCGCTGGGCGCGTTCGTCCAGTCTGCTGCTCGGGTTCCCGACCGGGCGGCTCCAGGGACGGCGGGACCTGCTGCTCGTGATCGGCACCTACACGCTCGTCTTCGTCGGTTCTCTTCGCGCAACTCCTGGTCGAGGAACAGCCGGACTGCGAGCTGCGTGCCCCGACTGCAAGAGCATGATCGCCGTCACCGACAGCGACACCGCCTCGACGGTCGTCTGGCGGACCGTCAGCGTGCTGGCGCTGGCGCTCGTCGTCGCCATGTTCGTCGTCGTCGTGATCCGCTACCTGCAGCTCCGCGGGGCGCTTCCGGCGCGCGCTCGGCCCGGTGCTCGGCACTGGCGCGCTCGTGATGCTCGTCCTCTGATCCAGCTCGTCGTCGGCGCCTTCTCGGACGGACGCGGCAGACCCGCTCTACTACGTCTTCTCGTCACGTTCGCGCTCGTGCCGGTTGCGTTCCTCTGCCGGAGTCCTGCGCAGCGGGCTCGCGCGCGGCGGGCGTCGGCGACGTCCTCCTCGCACTCGCCGGGGAACGCCGATCCGCGATGCGATCGCGTCAGACGTTGGGCGACCCGACGCTCGAGATCGCATACTGGCTGCCGGAGTCCGGCCGCTACGTCTCGGCGCCGACGGCAAGCCGCTCGTCGAGGAGCACCGACGACCGTGCCGTGACGCTCGTCGAGCACGCCGGGCCGCCCGACGGCCGCGATCCTGCACGATCCCGACGCTCAAAGGACGAGCCGGAGCTGGTCGAGGCGGTCGCCGCCGCGGCCGGCCTCTGGCTCGACAACGAGCGCCTCCAGGCGAAGCTGCGCGCGCTCAGCTCGAGTTCCTCGAGACCACGGTCGACACGTCTCGCTCGTCCCTGCTCTGCTGCGCTCGACCGCGAAGGCCGGATCGCGAACCTGAATCTCGCGGCCACCCGCGCGAGCGGCTACTCCGACCAGGAGGGAGGTGCGCTGGCAGTCGTTCTGGGACGGTGTTCGTCGGGCCCGGAGGAGCGTGACGACTCGCGCGTGCCGCTTCGAGGAGCGCGTCGCCCTTCACACCAGTCGGCCGACTTCGAGCACTCCTTCGTGAATCGCGTCGGCAAAGAGGTCACCGTCGCCTGGTCGACTGCGCCGCTCTACGACGAGCAGGGCAACGTCCGCAGCGTGATCTGCGGCGGGCTCGACATCACCGAGCGGCGCCAGCGGAGCTCGAGCTGGAGGTGGAGCGCGACTTCGCAGGACCGTCGCGAACACGATCCCGATCTTCCTCGTCGGCGCGCTCTGGGACGACGCGACGGTGAACGAATACGGCCCGAACCCGGCGTTCGAGCACCAACTCGGCTGGAAGCGAGAAGACGTGACCGGCCGGAGCCTGCTCGAGCTCGTGCACCCCGACGACCGGTATCTGGCCGGAATGGCGATCAGCTCGGCGGCGAACGGCGCTGCCGTCGGAGCGGCGCGAGTCGCGCTGGCTCTGCAAGGACGGCTCTGTTCGGATCGTCGCGTGGAGCGCGCGAGAGATCCTCCGGCGGAAGGACGTACCGGTCGTCCTCGTCTCGGGCGCCGACGTCACCGGAGCGCCGCGAGGCAGGAAGAGAGATCAGAGCGTCGCGATCCCGGATCGTCGAGGCCGGCGACGAGGCGCGGCGCCGGCTCGAGCGGAACCTCCACGACGGCGCACAACAGCGTCTCGTAGCGCTGGCGCTGTCGCCTCCGGCTGGCGCAGGCGAAGGTGAACACCGACCCAGCCGGGGCGGAAGAGGTCCTCGTCTCGGCACGGGAGGAGCTCGCGGCCGCTCTCGACGACCTGCGCGAGCTGGCGCGCGGAATCCATCCGGCGGTGCTCACCGACCGCGGCCTCGGAGCAGCGGTCGAGGCCCTTCGCGACGCGCTCGCCCCGTGCCGGTCGAGGTCGAGACCACCGATGAGCCGCTCCCGCGCGCCGTGGAAGCCGCGGCCTACTACGTGATCGCGGAGTCGCTCGCGAACGTGAGCAAGTACGCGGAGGCCTCAACGAGGTCACCGTCCGCGTCACCCACAGACAACGGCTGCGCACGCATCGAGGTCGCCGACGACGGCGTCGGCGGCGCCGATGCTGCGGGCGGATCCGGGTCGCGCGGGCTCGCCGACCGCATCGCCGCGCTCGAAGGAACGCCACCACGGTCGAGAGCCAGCCCATCCGGGCGGCGGCACGCGCGTGAGTGTGGAGATCCCGGCGCCGGAAATCCGCCGCCGGGCAAAGAGTAGGGGCCAGCCGCACCCCAAGACGCTCTGTCCGCCGGCATCGGCGCGGCCAACCTCCGCATGAGTGCCCATGGCGGCAGCGAAACGACAACCGCCAGCGTGAGGAAGCAATGTACGCCGGTCACAGACAGGGATCTGGCCCACGCCGCGGTGACCGGCAGCGATGGCGCATCGGTCGTCCTCTGGTGGTCGCCTGCGGACAACAGCGTCGCCGTCGAGGTCGTATGCCCGCTGGCATCGGACCCGTCCTTCGCCGGAGCTCGCTCGCCAGAGCGCTAACCGCGCGCCTCGACGCCTTCTATCACCCCTTCGCCTGCTGCAGCGCGCCGGAGCCTGGCCGAACTCGCCGCAGACGTCGCCGCGTAATCCGTAGATCACCGTACGGAGCTTGCGGACGGTGCGCCTTGCGACTCCGCGCCTAGTGAGCTCACTCTTCCAACTCGGCACCGTCACCTTCCTTTCGCCGACGTCGAAGGCTCCACGCGCCTCGCGCGCGAAGCTCGGCGAGGAGTGGCAGTCCGCGCTCGTCGATATCCGGCGCCTGCTGCGAGAAGCGGTCTCGGAGCGAACAGCGCCACGCAGGTCGACTCACGCGGCGATCGAGCTCTTTTCGCCGCCTTCGTCGCGTCCTCAGTGAGGCCAGCAGCGGCTGGTCGACGCACAGCGGACGGGCTCGGTGGACATCAACCGGCCTGCGCCTGTACGGGTCAGGATCACGGCATCACACCGGCACGGCGACGCTTCGCCGAGGACGGCGACGTCGGCAGTCGGACGTCCATCGCGCCTCGGATCGCGTCCGCGGGCCACGGAGGATAGATCGTCACCTCCGAGACGGCCGCAACGGCCCGACGCCGGGACGCGACCTGCGCGATCTCGGCCTCTGGGCACTGCCCGACATGCCGGAGCCTCGAGCGGATCTTCAGCTCGAGGAGATCGGCCTCGCTCAGACTTCCCGCCCTTGCGCGCCCCGTCCCGGCGCTTCCGCCTGTCGTGCTCGCTCGCCGACGACTCGGTGCTCCTGCGCGAGGGAATCGCGCGGTTGCTGCCGGACGGCGGATCGCCGTCGCGCAGTCCGGCAACGCCGAGGATCTGCTGCGCCACGTCGCGCATGCACAAGCCGGACGTTGCGGTCGTCGACATCCGGATGCCGCCGACACACACCGACGAGGGGCTGCGGGCGGCCAAGTGAGATCCGCGCAGAAGCATCCAGGCGACCGGCGTGCTCGTCCTCTCCCAGTACGTCGAGCCGGGCTACGCGATGGATCTCCTCGTCCGAGAGCGCCGAGGGCGTCGGCTACCTGCTCAGCTGACCGCGTCGCCGACATCGACGAGTTCGCCGCCGCGGTGCGCCGGGTCGCCGACGGTGGCTCGGCGCTCGATCCGACCGTCGTCAGCGAGCTCGTCGGCAGGCACCGCCAGCGACGATCCGCTCGGGCACCTCACGCCGCGCGAGCGGGAGGTGCTCGAGTACATGGCCGAGGGCCGCTCGAACCAGGCGATCGCCGAACGGCTGTTCGTCACGCTCCGCGCCGTCGAGAAGCACGTCACGAGCATCTTCGTGAAGCTCCGGCCTGCCGGCCACGGCGGACGATCACCGCCGCGTTCTCGCGGTGCTCGCTCGCCCTGCGCGGCTAGTCAGCTCCCGATGGGGAAAGTCCAGGGTCAGCCTCAGGGTGATGCCGGATACCGCCTCGGAACGGAGGACCTGATGCTGCAAGCACCGTGGCAAGCGCGCAAAACATCGTCTCCCTGGGCGTCGCGCCGACTACCGTCTCGCGCAGGTACGGCTTTCCGCACCCCAAGACACTGGCCCGCCGCATGGTTTTGGCCCTTTGCGACCTGTGAGTCTGCGGATATGTCCTTCGCACCGTATCCGCACGCTCGCCGACCGGTCTCCTACCCGGGTCGGATCGAGATCGCAGCGCTCGCCGCCCTCTACGGCGCGCTACGAGCTCGTCCGCGGCTTCGGCAGCGAGGACTGGCGGCAGCTCGCGCTGCATACCTCCGACATCGTCGCGCTCGAGCGCCACCTCCACCTCTTCGTCGAGCGAGACGCAGAGCTGTGCTCCTCGCTTCCCGGCGTGGCCTCGCTGCTCGGCCTCACTCTACGTCGTCCTGTATTTCCGCGGGCACGGCGGCTGCACTCACCTGCGCACCGCCGCCGCCCGCACGCGTTTCCGTTCCTCCGCACGACACTGATCGTCAGCACCGCGCTGGCGCTGATCGGTACGTCCTGTATCCCGCAGCGCCGCCGCGCCTCGCCGGCCTCGGCTTCGCCGACACGGTCACGACCCACACCGGGCTCAACCTGAGCTCCGACCTGCTGGGCAGCTTGCTACAACCCGATCGCGGCCGTCCCGAGCCTGCACTTCGGCTACTCGCTGATCGTCGGCGTCGCGATCGCGCAGCTCGCCTCGTACCGCTGGCTGCGCATCGTCGGTGCCGCTCTACCCCGCCGCGATGTTCCTGATCATCGTCGGCACGGGCAACCACTTCATCTTCGACGCCGCCGCCGGGTGCAGTCGTCGTCGTCGCGATCGGCTGGCTCGTCGCCTCCCGGCTCGCGGCTCCGGCCCTTCCCGCCCCGGTACGGCTCCCCGCACCACAAGAGCCTGGACGCCGCACTCCGCTCCGTCGCACGCCCGGGCAGCCTGAGCTAGATCCCCAAACGCACCTGAAAGGACTCACCGAGCCATGTCACCTTCTGAAGCACAGCAACAACCTCGCAGCCCGCATGGGCCGCTGGAGCGCGAACCACTGGAAGACCGCGGTCTTCGGCTGGCTCGCGTTCGTCGTCGCTTCCGTCGTCATCGGCGGCGCCGTCGGCACGAAGTACCTCGAGGACGAACGACCTCGCCGTCGGCGAGGCCGGCACGCGCGACCAAGATCATCGAGGCCGGCTTCCCGCGAGGCCGCCGACGAGCAGGGCGAGATCGTCCTGATCCAGTCCAAGACGCTCAACGCGACCGATCCCGCCTTCAAGGCCGCGATCGACGGACGTCACGAAGACGCTCGACGCGTTCCCGCAGGTCCGCGAAGCTCGACTCGCCCCTCGACGCCGGTCACGCCGACCAGATCTCGACCGACGGCCACGCTCGGCGATGGTCAGTTCAGCCCGGAGGGCACCTACGACGAGGCCAGTCCCGTACATCGACGACGATCGAGGCCGCCGTCGACAAGGCCAGCGCCCGGCACCCGGGCTTCGACGATCGACGAGCTCGGTAGCGCCTAGCACCAGCAAGGCCGTCGACGACGCGTTCAACAGCATGCTCGCGAAGGCCGGCGATGGTCGCGCTGCCGCTCACGCTCGTGATCCTGCTGCTCGTGCTTCGGCTCCGCCGTCGCCGCAGCTCATCCCGCTGCCTGCTCGCGATCACGGCGGTCATGGCGACGACGGCTCTGATCGCGCTGCCCGAGCCAGCTCGTCCCGGTCGACGAGTCGATCGCGGAGGTGATCCTGCTCGATCGGCCTCGCCGTCGGCGTCGACTACTCGCTCTTCTACCTCCGGCGCGAACGCGAAGAGCGTGCGGCCGGGCGCAGCGAGCGCGCTGCGCTCGAGGCCGCCGCCGCCACCTCGCGGCCGCGCCGTCCTCATCTCCGGCGATCACCGTGCTGATCGCGATGGCCGGCATGTTCCTCTCCGGCGACAAGACGTTCATGTCCTTCTCGATCGGCACGATGATGGTCGTCGCCGATCGCGATGCTCGGCTCGCTCACCGTACTGCCCGGCGCTGCTCGGTCGGCTCGGCGACAGGGTCGAGAAGGGCCGCATCCCGTTCGTGCACCGGCTCCGGCGCAAGGACGGCGAGAGCCGCTTCTGGGGCGCGATCCTCGACCGCGTCCTCCGGCGCCCGGTCGTCTCTCGGCCGTCGCCGCGATCGCCGTGCTCGTCGCGCTGACGGTCCGGCGCTGTCACTGAACACCGCGACCACCGGCCTCGACGGCATCTCGATCCCCGAGATCGAGCCGATCAACAAGTATCGACGCTGCCTTCCCCGGCGGTAACGATCCGGCCGCGGTCGCGATCAAGGCCGATGACGTCACGCGCCGAGTCGGTCCAGAACGCCGATCGCCGACCTGAAGCGGCGAGGCGCTCGCGACCGGCCAGATGAGCGGCCCGATCGAGGTCGAGGTCAAGCCGCGACAACACGGTCGAGACCGGTCGACATCACGCTCGCCGGCACCGGCACCGACGCCGCCTCGCAGGCTGCGCTCGCAACCCTGCCGCGACGAGGTCGCTGCCGGCGACGATCGGGACAGCGTCGACGGCGTCGAGTACGCGGTCACCGGTACGACCGCGGCTCGGACGACGACTGGAACGCAAGATGAAGACGTCGGCGCCGCTCGTCTTCGGCTTCGTCCTCATCTTCGCCTTCCTGATCCTGCTGGTCTCGTTCCGCTCGATCGTGGTCGCGATCAAGGCGATCCTCCTCAACCTGCTCTCCGTCGGCAGCCGCGTACGGCATGCTCGTCGCGATCTTCCAGTGGGGCTGGGGCGAGAACCTGCTCGACTTCCAGCTCGAACGGCGGCATCGCGCCGTGGCTGCCGATGTTCCTGTTCGTGATCCTGTTCGGGCTCTCGATGGACTACCACGTCTTCATCCTGAGCCGCGTCCGCGAGGCCTACGACCGCGGCCTCTCGACCGAGGACGCAGTCGCCCACGGCATCAAGTCGACGGCCGGCGTCGTCACCAGCGCAGCCGTCGTCATGGTCGGCGTCTTCTCGGTGTTCGCCACTGCTGCCGATCATCGACATGAAGGAGATGGGCATCGGCCTCGCGGCCGCCGTCCTGATCGACGCCACGATCGTCCGCGCGGTGCTCCTGCCGGCGACGATGAAGCTGCTCGGCGAGCTGCAACTGGTACCTGCCGAAGTGGCTCGAGTGGCTCCCCGCCTCGAGCACGAGTCGGCTCCGCCAGCTCCGGCGGCCCCCGAGGCCCCGGCGCCCCGCCCCGGCCGCGCTAACGGTATCCACTCCTGCCGCCGGCGGCGCTGCAGCGACCGCAGCGCCGCCAGGCGCACTACCTTTCGAACTTGGAGGCAACTCAACGATGCAGTGTGCACCACGCAACGCCGTCGACGCAGGAGCTCCACCGTGAGTCGCCGTTCGCCAGGTTGCGGGCGACCCGCCTCGACCTGACCAGCAATCGGCCGTCGCACTGGCCGCCGCCTCGATCGTCGCCCTGCACGTCGCCGACGACTGCGTTCCTTCAGCCCGGAGCCCGGAACCTCTGCTGTCGACCACCTCCCGGCGGGCTCGTGCAGCTCGCAGCACTCGGAGTCGCAGCGGTCGCGTATCGCCGCGGCCGCGCCGGTCTGCAGGCGTCGATCGCGCTGCGTCGTCGGCCTCCTCGCGCTCGTGATCGGTGCGGCTTCGGCCGGCTACGAGAGCGATCACGGTCGGGCCGTCGGGCGACGACTTCACCGGCCTCCTCGGTGCTTCCAGCCGGGCTCGCTCTGATCGGCGTCGCGATCGCGACGCTCTGGCAGATCACGCAAACTGAACGACCGCCGCGGATGGCGCTACACCCGCAGGGCGTTGATCACCGTCGCCGCGACAGTCGTGGCGTACGCGACAATCGTACCGCTCGGATTCAGCTACATCATCACCCACGTCATGCGGCAGACCGTGCCCGCGGCCAACCTCGGCGCCGCGCACGAGAACGTCTCGTTCAGGACGAGCGACGGCCTCGAGCTCCAGGGCTGGTACGTGCCCTCCAAGAACGGTGCCGCGGTGATCGCCTTCCCGGGCCGCAGCGGCTCACAGGCGCACACGCGGATGCTCGCCAGCCACGGCTACGGGGTCGCTGCTCTTCGACCGCCGCGGCGAGGGCAAGAGCGAGGGCGACAGCAACCTGCTCGGCTGGGGCGCCGACAAGGACATCCTCGCCGCGATCGAGTTCCTCAAGGCCCGCCCGGACGTCGATCCGGCCAGGATCGGCGGAATCGGCCTCTCTGTCGGCGGCGAGCTGATGCTGCAGACCGCAGCCGAGACCGACGAGCTCGCGCAGCAGTCGTCTCCGAAGGTGCCGGCACGCGGCAGTTCAGCGAGCAGATGGAGGAGTTCCACGGCTGGGAGCGCGCTGAGCGCACCGGGTTCCTGCTCGTGACGGCCGGGACGGCTCGTCTTCTCCAGCACCGCCCCGCCTCCGAACCTGACCGACGTCGCCCCGAGGATCAAGCAGCCGCTCTTCGTGATCTGGGCGCCGAACGGCGGCAACATCGAGCACATGAGCAAGGAGTACTACCGGCTCGCGAGCAGCAACTCGAAGCAGATCTGGGCGATGCCGACCGCCAAGCACGTCGGCGGCATCCGCGACCAGCCGAAGGGAGTACGAGCGCGCGTGTCGTCGGCTTCTTCGACGACGTCGCCCCTCGCGGACTAGCGACCTGAAAGACCGAAGCCCCGCCCTCTGCAACGGAGTGGGCGGGGCTTCTTGCGTTCTGGAGCCGGAGGAGGGACTCGAACCCACGGCCTACTGATTACAAATCCAGTTGCTCTACCAGCTGAGCTACTCCGGCAGGTGCGCCGACATGCGTACTCGCCTCTAGCTGCAGCACCTCGCGCGTCTTCTGGTGGGCCAGGATCTTGCGCTTGACCCGCTGGAGCGCGTTGTCGATCGTCTTCGTAGTCGCAGCCGAGCTCGTCCGCCATGTCCTCGTAGGAGAGGCCCTCGAGGTAGCAGCGCGGAGCGCGTCGGCCTCGAGCCGCGACAGGCCGGTGCCGAGCGCGAAGACGAGGCTCTGCAGCTCCTCGGTCGAGATCACGCAGACGGACGGGTCGTTCGTCGTCGGGCCGGGAAGCGCGTCGCCGAGCGTGCACTCGCCGTCGTTGTCCTGGCCGGCCGGCGTGTGGCTGAACGAGATGTACTGGTTCAGCGGCTGGTGCTTGAAGCGCGTCGCCGTCTTGATCGCGGTGATGATCTGCCGCGTCACGCAGAGCTCGGCGAAGCTGCGGAACGACGTCTCCCTTGTCGGCGCGGAAGTCGCGCACCGCCTTGTAGAGGCCGATCAGCCCTTCCTGGATCGAGGTCCTCGGAGTCGCCGCCGGCGAGGAAGTACGAGCTCGCCTTGAGCCGGACGAAGCCCGTATACCGGCGCATCAGCGCGTCGAGCGCGGCCTCGCTGCCGTTCGCGCGCCCTCATCACCAGCTGCAAATCCTCAAGCTCTCGTTGAGCCTTCTGGGCCGACTTGGCGACCGTTGCGGGATGAGCGGACATTCGCGATCTCCTGGATTAGAGCGGGAAAGAGTCGAGGCGGCCGCCGTGCCGGACGCTCAACTCTCACCCTTAGGTTGAGGCAGAAGATAGCAACGAGTACCCGCAAGTTACAAGTGCTTTGCAATGGCCGAATGATTCTGCTAGGAACGTATGTTCGTATCTCAGACGCTCGCCCGCGGCGGAGCCGCTCGAGCCTGGCACGCGTCTCGTCGTCGAGCGAGTCGCCGAGGCGGGAGCCGTGCGACTCCGGAATGCCGACGGCGCCTCGAGGTCGCCGACGAACGACAGGGAAGATCGCTTCTGGACCTCCTGCCCCGAGGTGCCGCGCACCGCGAAGTCGGAGGAGACGAGACAGACCTCTTCCGCTGCCCCGATTCTCCGCAGCGAGGCGCTCGAGCACGGCGTCCGCCTGCGGTGCGTAGCGAACGGCGAGCGGCCCGATCTGAGCGTCGGTCGCCGGCCCCGTCCCAGACGACCACGCCCGCGCGCGCCGCGCATGGCGACGAACGAGGCGAGCGCGTCGGTCAGCTCGCGCTGGTCGGCGAACGATCCCGCGTGCAGCAGGTTGTAGCCGTCGAAGAGGTAGAGAGTCGGGTCAGCCATCCCTGCCTCCGCCGTGCCTCGTAGAGGAGGAGCGCCGCGGCGACGCTGACGTTGAGCGACTCGACGTTCCCGGCCAGCGGGATCGAGACCGCGGCGTCGCAGGCGCGCCGCACGAGCGGTCGCACTCCCTGCCCTCGGCGCCGAAGACGAGCGCAAGCCCGCCGGTGAGGTCGCGCGCTCCACATGTCCTGCTCGGCCTCGGCGGACGCTGCGTAGATCCACAGGTCGCCGCGCTTGATCTCGTTCAGGTAGCGGGCGAGGTTCGGCACGACGGCCACCGGCAAGTGCTCGACGGCACCCGCGGAAGCACGGCAGACCGCGGGCGTCACACGGGCGCGAACCGTGCGCCGGCACGACGACGCCCGGTCGCTCCCGCTCCTTCGGCGCTCCGGATCACCGCGCCCAGGTTGCGTGGATCCGTGACCTGATCGAGGCAGGCGAGAAGCGGGCGCTGGACGCTTGCGAGCTCGTGGGCATCCGCGTACGCGATACGGCTCGCACCACGCGAGCACGCCCTGGTGGTCGCGCGTTTCGGCCGCTTCGCCGATCTCGCGGTCCGGCTTGACGTGGACGCGCGGGACGCTCGCGTAGCCACGGCCTCGGAGTCGAGCGCGCGCTCGGTCGCCCACACCTCGAGCACCTCGCGCGGGCCGCGCATCGCCTCCGCGCACCGGCCTGCGGCCGTAGACCAGTTCGCGCGTCACGTCCGGGGACGAGGACCGGTAGCCGTCGGCGTGTCGCGGACGACCCAGCCGAGCTCGCGCAATCTCGATCGCGTAGGTCGTCCGACGCCGCGAAGTCGCTTCGAGCTCGCGCGGCCTCACGTGCTGCAACCGAGCTGCCCGCGACGTCCTCCGGTGCTGGTTCCGGCGAGCGAAGCCGAGCCCGAAGACCTCGAGTCCGCGCTGGAAGCTCGAGCTGGCTCGAGGCACGCCACTCGTGGAGCACGGCGAGCGCCTCGTGCCGTGTTGAAGTCGTCGTCGAGCGCCGCCTCGAACGCCTCCCATCCGACTGCAGGCGCTGGATCGCCGATTCTCGTAGACCGCTTGCTGGAAGCGCTGCGCCACTGCGCCTGGGCGGCGGCCATCGTCTCCTCCGAGAAGTCGATGGGGCTGCGCCAGTGCGCGGTGAGGAAGAAGAGGAGCACCGTCTCCCGCCCCCACTCGTCGATCGACCTCCTGGATCGTCGCGATGTTGCCGAGCGACTTCGACATCTTCTCGCCCGTGAAGCGGAGCATCCCGTTGTGCATCCAGAGCTTCGCGAAGCTCGTGCCCGAGCGCGCGCGACTGCGCGAGCTCGTTCTCGTGATGCGGGAAGACGAGGTCGAGCCCGCCGCCGTGGATCTCGAAGACCGGCCCGAGCAGCTCGTCCGCCATCGCCGAGCACTCGATGTGCCAGCCGGGCCGGCCACGGCCCCACGGCGAGTCCCACGCAGGTGTCCTCGTCCGGCTTGTTCGCCTTCCAGAGCGCGAAGTCGCGCGGGTCCTCCTTGACGCGGGTTCGGCTCCTGCTCCTCGACCTGATCGGGCTCGCTGGCCCGAGAGGCGCCCGTACTCCGGCCAGCGAGCGACGCGGAAGTAGACGTCGCCCTCGACCTCGTACGCGTAGCCCCGCGTCGACCAGTTCCTCGATGAACCGGATGATCTGGGCCATCGATCTCGGTCGCGTTCGGCCAGTGGTCCGGCCTCGTCGAGGCCGAAGCGTCCGATGTCCTCGAGGTACCAGCGCGGTCGCCTCGCCGCGCGCGCTCGGCGCTCGCCCCGGCGCAGCCTCGTAGATCTTGTCGTTGACGTCCGTGATGTTGTGGCACGAGCGTCACGTCGTAGCCGCGCTCGCGCAGCCAGCGCTTGTACCACGCCGCGAGGACGTACGGACGTGCGTTGCCGATATGCGCGCGCGCGTAGACGGTCGGGCCGCAGACGTACATTCCGATCGGCGCCGGGCGCGTCGGGCAGTTCGACGAGTCGCGGGCGAGGGTGCTATAGAGCCGCATCGACCCTCCGCAGCGCCTCGTCCTGAGGCAGCGCTGCGATCACCGTCCACAGCTCGGGGCCGCGCTCGACGCCCGTCAGCGCGAGCCGCAGGGCCTTCAGGTCGCCGCCGACCGCCTTCAGCTCGCGCACGATGTCCTTGCCGTCGAGCCCGTTCGCGCGCAGCTCGGCGGAACTCGCTCCAGAGTCGGGCGCGCAGCTTCCGGCAGCGTCACCGGCTGCGGCTCGAGGATGGTCCGAGCCATCGCCGCGCCTCGACGAGATCGCGCGCTCCGCGCAGCGCCGGTGCCAGCTGAGGCGGCGCGCCGGCGCGCGGCCGCGAGCTCCTCGTCGCTGAGCGACCCGATCGCGTCGGTCGCGAGGCGACGGATCCGCGGCTCGTCGAGGTGGACGTCGTGCGCCGGCTCGCCGAGCTCCTCGAGGTACGCGCGCACGGCCTCCGCAGGCATGCCGGCTTCCCGGTAGCGACGGCGAGCGTCGGCGCGCCGGCCCGTTTCGAAGCTTCTTCCCGTCGGGGCCGAGCAGCAGGCCGTGATGGACGTACTCCGGCGGCTCGAAGCCGAGCGCGCGCGAGAGCCGCTTGCTGGAGCTCGGTGTTCGCGCGGTGGTCGGCTCCCGCGGATCACGTGCGTGATCTCGAAGTCGTGGTCGTCGACGACGCTCGCGAGGTGATACGTCGGGCTGCCGTCCGGCCGGAGGAGCGTCGTTCGTCCGAAGCGGATCGGAGCCGTCCGCGTCCGGCTTCCCCACCACGGCGGCGGCTTCGCGATGCCGTTCAGCTCGCTCGCTCTGCCGCACCGGATCGTCGTTCCAGGTGACCCGATCCATTCGAGGTCGGCGAGGATCTCTTCGACGGCGCGCCTCGACCTCGCGTGAGCGGTCGGTGTCGTCGATCCGAAGCAGGAACCAGTCGCCACGGCGCCTGCTTTGCAACCGCAGACAGGGCGCTGCCGAGATGGAGTGAGCCGGTCGGGCTCGGGGCAAAGCGGGTGCGGGCCACGCTTCTGAGTCTACGAGTCCCGCTGAGCGCGGAAGCGGCGCAGGCGAAGGGAGTTCGAGACCGACGAAGACGCTCGAGAGGGCCATCGCCGCGCCTGCGATCAGCGGATTGAGCAGCCCGCGGCGGCCAGCGGGATCGCCGCGACGTTGTAGGCGAAGGCCCAGAAGAGGTTGACCTTGATCGTCGCGAGTGTGCGGCGGGCGAGGCGGATCGCGTCTGGCGCCGTGCGGAGGTCGCCGGTGACGAGCGTGAGGTCGCTCGCCTCGATCGCGACGTCGGTCCCGGTGCCGATCGCGAGCCCGAGGTCGGCCTGCGCGAGCGCCGGCGCATCGTTGACGCCGTCGCCGACCATCGCCACGACGCGGCCTTCAGCCTGAAGGCGCTTGACGACATCGGCCTTCTCGGCCGGCAGCACCTCGGCGATCACCTCGCTGATCCCGACCTCGTGCGCGACCGCCTGGCGGTCGGCTCGTTGTCGCCCGTCAGCAGGATGGGACGAAGGCCGAGCGCCTGCGAGCCGCGCGATCGCCTCGCGGCTCGTCGGCTTCACCTGGTCGGAGACGACGAACGAGCGCCCGCACCGAGCCGTCCCACCCGGCCGCAACGGCCGTCTTGCCCTCTGCTTCCGCGAGTTGCCGCGCATCGACCAGCGCCTGCGGGAGCTGAGGACCCACTCCTCGAGCAGTGAGGGACGACCGGCGATCACGCGCGTGGCCGTCGACCACGCCCTCGACGCCGAGACCCTCTCTGTTCTTGAAGCTCTCCGGCTGCGGAGAGGCTCCGTCGGCAGCCGCAGCTGCGGCGATCGCGCGGGCGACCGGATGCTCGGACGCGTGCTCGAGCGAGCCGACGAGGTGGAGCGCCTCACGCCGGTCGACGCCCGGCGCAAGCATCACGTCTGCGAGTGCCATCTTCCCCGTCGTGACGGTTCCCGTCTTGTCGAGCAGGATCGGTGTCGACCCGGCGAGTCGACTCGAGCACCTCCGGTCCTCTGATCAGGATGCCGAGCTGGGCGCCGCGGCCCGTGCCGACGAGGAGAGCGGTCGGCGTCGCCAGTCCGAGCGCACACGGGCAGGCAATGATCAGAACGGCGACCGCCGCTGAGAACGCGAACGCGGCGCCCGCCCCGGCGCCGAGCCAGAAGGCGAGCGTCGCAACCGCGATCGCGATCACGATCGGGACGAAGACTCCGGAGACCCGGTCTGCGAGGCGCTGAGCGGACGCCTTTCCGGACTGCGCCTCCGGTCACGAGCCGCGCGATCTGGGCCGAGCGCCGTGTCCGCGCCGACCTTGGTGGCGCGGACGATGAGGCGTCCGCCGACGTTGACCGGTGGCGCCGATCACCGCGTCGCCGGGCGCGACCTCGACCGGCACGCTCTCCCCGGTCAGCAGCGACCTGTCGATCGCGGAGTGGCCTTCCTCGACGACGCCGTCCGTCGGCAGCTTCTCGCCTGGACGAACGACGAACCTGTCTCCGACCAGAAGCTGCTCGGCGGCGACGCGCCGCTCGACTCCGTCGATCGTCGAGGACGTTCGCCTCCTTCGCGCCGAGTTCCAGCAGCGCCTTGAGGGCGGCGCCGGCACTGCCGCTTGGCTCGGGCCTCGAAGTAGCGTCCCGGCGAGGATGAAGACCGTCACGACGGACGCGACCTCGAGGTAGATCTGGCTCGCGCTCTCGTCCGCGGCCGATGAAGAGCTCGAAGGGCATCCGCATGCTCGGATCGCCCGCGTCGAGGAAGAAGAGCGCCACGACCGACCAGCCCCACGCGGCGAGCGTGCCGACCGAGATCAGGGTGTCCATCGTCGCCGTCGCCGTGCTTGAGGTTCAGCCAGGCCGCCTTGTGGAACGGCCAGCGCGCCCCAGAGCACGACGGGCGTCGCGAGCTGGAGCGAGAGCCACTGCCAGTTGTCGAACTGCAGCGGCTCGATCATCGCCAGCAGCAGCACCGGCAGCGAAGCACCGCCGAGACGATCAGGCGCCGCCGCAGCGGCGCGGTCGGATCGTCGTCCACCGCCTCGGGCTCGGCGGTCGCGCAGTGTCGCGTGGTAGCCGGCGGCCTCGATCGCGTCGATCAGATCATCGGGCGAGACGCGCAGAGGATCGAAGTCGACCGCGGCATTCTCGGTCGCATAGTTGACGGTGGCCTCTACGCCGTCGAGCTTGTTCAGCCGCTTCTCGATCCGCGTCGCGCAGGATGCGCAGGGTCATCCCTTCGATCGGGAGCTCAGAGCCGCTCGGGCAGCGGTCGCGCTCCACGCCACCGACAAGGTGAACGGCACGGTGGTGCACCTTGCCGCCGTGTCTGAACTGGAGGAAGAGGGCGTACCGGCCGGGCGGCTCGGACAGCTCGGCTTCGAACGTGATGGTGCCGAGGCTCCGATCCCTCGCGCGGATGCACGTGGAGGTAGGCGAGATCATCCGCGCGGATCGCGACTGAGATAACGCGTCTGCGCCCAGGTGGGGCTTAAGCCGGCGGAGACGGGACGGCCGCCACGGCTGATTTCGAACGCCAGGTCGGTGCCGCGCCGCAGCCGGACGTCCGTAGCCATCCACGGTTGCCGTCTGGCGCGGCGCGGCGAGGCGCCGTGGGAGTGAACTCGCCGGGCACGAAGACGTCGCGTCCGAGGACGATCGTTCTTGCCGTCCACCTCGAAGTCGGCGTACACACGCCAGAAACCCGGGGTCAGCAGCGTGACGCCCGTCGTGAAGCTGTCCCCTCGGCGGACGGGGTGTACGTGAACGTAGCCGGCGAGAGGTCGCGCCGGACGAGGATCCAAGTGGAGTGGCGGCTCGTCATTGCCCGGTGTCGAGCGCGCGTGAACGCCTTGCCGTCGCGTTCCAGAGCGTCACGGCAAGCTGCCCGCGAGCGCCGGCGTTCAACGCGCCGGAGTCGAGCCGGAACCGGAAGCCCGAAGCAGTGTCAGAGGCCGTTCGCGGTCTGCCGCCTCTCGCCACCGTGGGCCATCGCCTCGACGGGCGCCTGCTCGACCTCGATCCCGCTTCGCTCGGCCCGCGAGCGCCGCGGCAGCCGCGAGCACGGCAAGGCCGGCCGCGAAGAGAACAAGGCGTGTGAGTGTGGCGCGACGCTCGTTCGCCGCCTCGTAGCCGCGCCTCGCGAATCGCCTCGCGCACAGCGTCGTCGGAGACGTCCGCCTCGCACGACCGCGCTTCGTCTCCAGATCGACGTCGACCGCACTGACGCCGCCAGACCTGCTTCGATCTCCTCGGTCACGGCGACGGTGCAGTGGGCGCAACTCATGCCCGCGACGGTGTAGTCTCAGCTCCAGCACGCTCACCGCACTCTCCTGTTTGGATACCCGGTAGGGGTATGTTACAGTTCAACGCATGAGTTCGCACCCACCAGGCTATTCGGAGGACAAGGCAGCGATCCTGAAGCGGCTCGCCCGGATCAGAGGGGCAAGTGCGCGGGATCGCCAGGATGGTCGAGGACGATCGCTACCGCATCGATGTACTGACGCAGATCAGTGCCGTGCAGAGCGCGACCGAAAGCGTCGCGCTGAGGCTTCTCGACGACCACGTGCGCCACTGCGTTGTCGGCAGCGAAGGCGACACACAGGGTGACCGGCTCGACGAGTTGATGGAAGCCGTAGGCCGACTCGTCAAGGCCTGATGGAGCATCACGGCGAGCAATCGCTGAACCGCGTCGCCTTCTCCGCAACGGTGCACTGCCTGACCGGCTGCGCGATCGGCGAGGTGCTCGGAATGATCATCGGCACCGCGCTCGACTGGGGTAACCGCGGACGACGATCGTGCTCTCCATCGCCCTCGCGTTCCTGTTCGGCTACTCCCTGACGATGTTGCCTCTGCTGCGAGGGGGCATGACGCTCGCGGCTGCGATCCCCGTCGCGCTGGCGGCTGACACGCTCTCGATCACGATCATGGAGCTGGTCGACAACGCGATCATCCTCGCGATCCCGGGCGCAATGGAGGCAGGGCTCTCGGACACTTCTCTTCTGGGGCAGTCTTGCCGGCGCGCTCCTGGTCGCGCGGCCTGGCCGCCTATCCGGCCAACCGGTGGCTGATCGCACGCGGACGCGGCCACGCGGTCGTCCACGCGCACCATATAGCTCCGAGGGATCCGATGAGTTCGGGTGACGGGTACGTCTAACTTTCGGAAGAGCGGTGAAGAGACGAAAGGGAGCCACTGCTGATGACCATGGATAGCCGCAATCGCTGGTTGGCGCTGTACGTGTTGTGCCTGGGGGATCTGATGAGTCGTCCTCGACGGCACGATCGTGAACGCTCGCTGCTGCCGTCGATTCGCGACGACCTTCGGCTTCTCCCAGACGTCGCTCGCCTGGAGTCGTGAACGCCTACCTGCTGACGTTCGGCGGCTTCTCCTGCTCGGCGGTCGACTGGGCGATCTCTTCGGTCACCGGCGCTTGTTCCTGATCGGCGTCTCGGATCTTCACCGCCGCCTCGCTCGCCTGCGGGCTCGCGCAGCGTCGCAGGGGATGCTCATCGCCGCTCGCGCGGTACAGGACGGCGGCGGCGCCATCGTCTCGGCGGTCGCGCTCTCGCTGCTGATGACGCTCTTCACCGAGCAGCGGTCGATGGCGAAGGCGATGGGCGTCTTCGGATTCGTGCTCTCGGGCGGTGGCGTGATCGGCGTGCTCGCCGGCGGGATCCTCACCGACTTGCTCAGCTGGCACTGGATCTTCCCTCGTCAACATTCCGGTCGGCGTGCTGGTCTACGTCCTCTCCTTGCGGCTGCTCCCGGCCGCGCACGGCCTGCTGCCACCGGCCGCGTCGATTACGCCGGCGCGATCACGGTGACCGCCTCGCTGATGCTCGCTGTCTAGCGCGATCGTCAACGGCAACGAAAGGGCTGGGGCTCCGGCCAGACGCTTGACTGCTCCCGCAGCCGCGGTCGCGCTCCTGGGGATCTTCCTCGTGATCGAAGCGCGCGTCTCCTCTCCCGCTGGTGCCGCTGAGCCTGTTCCAGCAACCGCAACGTCTCGACGGCGAACGTCGCCGGTGCGCTGCTGGCCGCCGGCATGTTCTCCTACTTCTTCTTCTCGGCGCTCTACTTGCAGCTGGTGCTCGAGTACACGCCGCTCGAGGTCGGTCTGGCCTACCTGCCTGGGACGATCATCTGGGAGCGTCCTCGCTCTGCCTTTGACCGGCTCGTGATGCGCTACGGGATCAAGCCGCCGCTGCTCACCGGCCTGAGCTTGATGGTGCTGGCACTGCCTGCTCGCGCGGACGCCGGTCGACGGCAACTGGGCGATCGACATCCTCCCCGCAACGATCGCCATCGGCATCGGGCCGGGATCGCGTTCAACCCGATCCTGCTCGCCGCGATGAGCGGCGTCGCACCCGACCAGGCCGGGCTCGCGTCGGGCGTCGTCAGCACCGCGTTCATGATGGGTGGCGCGTCGGCTCCGCAATCCTCGCCAGCCTCGCCGACTCGCGACGATGGGAGCCTGATCGAGTCGGGTCAGGACTCCCTCGCTGCGCTCAACGGCGGCTACCACCTCGCGCTCGTGGTCGGCGCTGCCTTCCTCATCGGCGCAGCGGCTGTCTCGGCTGCACCCTGCGAGTCGAGGCACCGCAAGCGCACGGAGGCGAGGTCAGCGCGCCCGCGACCGCCGAGGCAGACTGACGCCTCGGTGCACTTCGAGCGCTTCGAGAGCGCCCTCTGGCAGACGACTTCGTTGCTGCTCGTCGCCGACGACGAAGCGGTGGTCATCGATCCATGCATCTCGGCCGGCGAGGTGGAGCGTGATCGCCGCTCGAGCGGCAACGCTCGGCGCCCGCGTGACACACGTCCTCGCGACGCACGCAGACTGGGATCACGTCTGTGGAATCGCCGCTTTTCCAGACGCCGGTCGCCACGATGGGTGAACGGACTGCGGAGATCGTGGACGGCGGAGAGTCACGCGGGTTGATCGCACAGCGCGCCGCCGAAGTACGGCCTGACGATCGAGCGAGCCGCGCGTCGACCGCGTGCTGGCGGACGGAGTCGCGCACCAGGTCGGCCCGTTCGCCGTCAGAACGACGGCGCTCCGCGGCCACACACCGCCGACGGCACGGCGTACCGGATACGAGAGCTCGACCTGCTCGCCCTCGGCGACCACCTCTCGGCTGTCGAGTTCCCGTTCGTGTCGACGCCTTCCGACTACCGAACAACGCTCGCGACCCTGATCGAGCTGCTGCGGAACGATCCGCCGGCAACCGTCGCGCCCGGTCACGGCCCCGCACTGAGGCTCTGCGGAGGCCCTGAGCATCGCTGGAGGCCGACCTGGTGTATCTGGACGCGCTCCGCGATGCGGTTGCCGGCGCGAGCGGGGATCGATGAGCAGGCGCGCGCTGCGGCCGTCGCCGTCGCGCTGCCTCGACCGGCGCCAAACGACCTTTGCGGACATGCACGCGAGGCAACGTCAGAAGCACAGCTCGAGGAGCTACTACCGTGACGACCGCCGAGGACGCGACTAGTCTCGACGTCGTGGACGAGCTGCTGCTGGCTTGGTTCCAGGCGAATGGACGCGGACGCCCCTGGCGAGGACGAAGCGACCCGTACGCGATTCTCGTCAGCGAGGTGATGCTGCAGCAGACGCAGGTCGAGCGGGTGATCCCGCGCTACCTGCGCGTGGCTCGAGCGCTGGCCGACACCCGCAGCGCTCGCTGCCGCGACTCGCGGCGGACGTGATCCGCGCCTGGCAGGGGCTCGGCTACAACCGCCGCAGGCTCAACCTGCACCGGGCCGCCTGCGTGATCGACGCCGCAGGGCTGGCCCGGACGGATCTCACGGACTCCCCGGCGTCGGTCCACTACACCGCGGCTGCGATCCGCAACCAGCGCGTTCGGCGAGCCGTTGCTGCCCGGTCGACACGAACGTCGCGCGGATGCAGGAGCGCACCAGGCACAGCTTCGGACGCTGACGCGCTCCAGGGCGCTCTTCGACCTCGGCGCGACCGATGTGCCTCGCTCGCGTGCCGCGCTGCGGTACCTGTCCGCTCGCGAGCTGGCTGCCCGTCGCGCGGACGCCGCTACGAGCCGCTCCGCAAAGCAATCTCCGTTCGAAGGCTCGTTCCGCCGGCGGCGCGCACTCCTGCTGCGGGAGGTCGCTGCTGGAGCCGCGGCGGCTCGAGGTCGCTGGATCCGGAGGCGGTCGACTCACCTCCTGCGGGACGGCCTCGTGGAACGCGCCGGCGAGCTCGTCCGCCTGCCTGCCTAGACCGTGTGGTGCATCCAGACGTTGGGGCTCGAACGTAGACGCCCTCGTCCCGTTCGCGGTCGATCTCGACCGGGACGAGCGCGCCCGGGACGACGTAGGTGCCGGTCTCGGGGAAGGCGAGCTTCGTCCAGTCCTCCCACTCGGCCCGAGCCTGAGATCCGCATCGACTCCGGATGGCGACGCGGATCAGCTTCGCGCCGCATCCTCGTGTGATCCGCAGCCATGGATCGAGCAGCTTGCCGTCCTCGCGGCGCCACTCGATGTAGCGCTCGATCGGGGCCAACGGATAGCGATGCTGAGGCTCGGACGGACCGGCGCGACGAGATCCCGAGGCCGCGCGCTGCAACAACTCTCTGCACCCGTCGAGCATCACCTTGCTGAGGTCGCGCGACCGCGCCTGGTCGACTCCGATCGTGATCGCGATCGCCGAGACGGCTTGCGCGGTCGCCTGCGAACGCTCCTTCCAGCGCCGCATCCCAGCCCGCGTCGGGGAGGCTCAGGCGGGGCCGAACGGGATCGCGACGGCGTTCGACTCCGCGATCATCCCGGTCGTCATCGTCTACGAGCCAGAGCTGCAGATCCGGGTAGTCCTCGTACTGGCGATTCAGAGCCTGTTCGCGACGGCATCGTGGTACATGAACTCGTGCCAGGGTGTCGCCGAGCTCGGCGCGGCGCTGGGCAGTTCGGGTCGCTCGGCGTGGGAGTAGAGCCTCACGTGCGCGCGCTCGAGGAGCGCGACAGCCTGCGCAGCAAGACCCTCGCCGGTGCCGGTGAAGCCGAGGCGGTCGGTAGTCGTCGCGCGCGTTCACCCGTGCGGGCTCGACGCCAGGGCGTCCGCGAGCCGGTGCTTCATCTCCTCGCGGTGGGGGCGCGATCCGTGGTTCCTCGCCGATCAGGATGCAGTCGGCATTGACGAGCTCGAAGCCCGCCTCACGTACGCGGGCGTAAGCATCGCGGAGAGATGGAGCGAGTCCGCCCCGTGCCGGCGTTGGTCGTCCGCGGGAAGAGCGAGCCGATGTCGCCGAGCCCGGCCGCTCCGAGCACGGCATCGGTGAGGCGCGTGGGCGATCACATCGCCGTAACTGAGTGGCCGGCGAGGCCGCTCGGGAAGTCGATCGGGACGCCGCCGGAGAACGCGAAGCCGGAGGCCCTCCTCGAAAGCGTGTGCATCGACGCCGAGGCCAATCCGAAGCTCATCTCACAGCCAGGCGGCAATCTGTTCGAGGTCGGCCTTGGTCGTCACCTTCAGCAGGCGCGGGTCGCCCTCGACCCACTTCACGCGGCCGCCCGGGCTTCGACGAGCGACGAGCAGTCGGGTCGCTCCCGACCAGGTCTCCCGCGTAGGCCTCACGGAGCTTCGAGGCCACGAATGCCTGGGGCGTCTGCACGGCGACCAGCTTCTCACGCGACAGCGTCCCGGTAACGGCTTCGCCCGAGACGGTCTTGACGGTGTCCACGCGATCGGAAGGCCGGGCACGACGCCGTCCCACCCCTCGGAGAGCGGCGCAAGCACCCGTTCGAGCACGTCCTCGGTCAGGAGCGGCCTGGCTGCGTCGTGCACGAGCACGACGAGCGCGTCCTCCGGTACCTCGGCGAGCGCCGCGCGCGACCGATTCGGCGCGCGTCGCGCCGCCGTGCACGGCGGCGACCACCTTGCTGGCCGACGCTGCCTCGGCGAGGAGAATCGCCGGCTCCTCCCAGCCCGGCCGGCACGGCGACGACGATCGCATCGACCCAGTCGGACTCGTCCAGGCGTCGCAGCGGCTCGGCGAGCAGGGGCAGCTCACCGAGCTTGACGAACGCCTTGGGCCGCTCCTCGCCCAGCCGCTCCCCGCCCCTGCGGCGACGAGGAGGGCCCAGACACTCATGTAGCTGCCGCGAAGGTGCTAGGCCGCGCGTGGCCGCAGCGGCCTTCAGCCTTGGCTCTTCTTCTGCGGCTTCTCGCCGTTACCCGCGAGCACGCCTTCGAGCCACTCGGCGGCCTCTTCCTCGTCGATCGCCTTGGCGTACATCAGCTCGGAGGCGAGGATCTTCTTCGCCTTCACGAACATCTGCTTCTCGCCGGTCGAGAGGCCCTTCTCGTGGTCGCGCAGGCGAGGTTCCGCACGACCTCGGCCAGCTCGAAGATGTCGCCGGTCTTCATCTTGTCCCGGTTGTGCTTGAACCGGCGGTTCCAGTTCTTCGGCATCTCCGACGTCGCCGGCGGTCAGCGCCTTGACGACGGTCTTGACGACCTCCTCGTCGATCACCGTGCGCAGGCCGACCTGCTCGGCGTTCTCGACCGGCACGTTCACGGTCATGTCGTTGTGCAGGATCTTGATCGTCAGGTACTCGCGCTTCTGCACCGAGAACTCTCGCGCTTCTCCTTCTTCACGACCGTGCCTGCGCCGTGGTGCGGATACACCACCTTGTCCCCAACCTCGAACAAGCCAGCCTCCCCTTGGTGAAAATGAGTCTGTTCAGCGAAGAAGCCGGCGGGCCTCGAGAGCTCACCGGCATGCGAGCTCAGTATAGCAGAAATCCCTGGAAACGCGCCACTTTTGGGGATTAGGCCGATTTGCGGGGGTTTCTTCGCGCGCCTCCAGCCCAGGCGCGAAGTGCGTCGCGAAGTGTGCCCGAACGGAGACGTGGATCTTGAACAGGCTGCGAGTGCCCTCCGGAGCGACCGTCGCGAGACGCCGAGCTTGGCGCACTCCTCGAGCCTCCGCTCGGACTGCGCGGCGGGCCGGAGACGGCCCGTGAGGCCGATTTCGCCCGAACGCCGCCACGCCCTCGCGCACTCGGCGCACCGCGTGCCGCCGAGGCGATCGCGAGCGCGACCGCGAGGTCGGCGCCCGGCTCGTCGATCCGCAGCCCGCCCGCGACGTTGACGAAGACGTCGGCCGACGCCGAGCGCGATGCCCGGCATGGCGCGAGAGGACGGCGACGATCATCGCGAGGCGCTTGGGGTCGACACCCGTGCGCGACGCGGCGCGGCATCGCGAGGTCGGTCGGCGCGACGAGCGCCTGGATCTCGAGCAGGATCGGCCGCGTCCCCTCGAGCGCGCAGGCGACCGCCGACGCCGATCTCGCCCGGCAGCGTGCTTGCCGAAGAGCTCGGACGGGATCGGGCACGCCGACGAGCCCGTCGCCGGTCATCTCGAAGACGCCGAGCTCGTTGGTCGAGCCGAAGCGGTTCTTCGTCGCGCGCAGGACGCGATGCGCGTGGTAGCGGTCGCCCTCGAACTGGAGCACGCAGTCGACGAGGTGCTCGAGCACCCGCGGGCCTGCGACGGCGCCGTCCTTCGTGACGTGGCCGACGAGGATCGTCGCGACGCCCGACTCCTTCGGCGACGCGGAGGCAGGCGTCCGGCCGCCTCGCGCACCTGCGCCGACCGAGCCCGGCGCGGAGCCGATGCTCGGAGGCGTAGAGCGTCTGGACCGAGTCGATCACGCAGACGTCGGGCCGCTCGCGTCTCGAGCGTCGCGCAGACCGCGTCGAGCTCGGTCTCGGCGAGGATCTCGACCTCGCTCGGCGCCGCCGAGCCGCGCGGCGCGCAGCTTCACCTGCGCGGTCGACTCCTCGCCGGTGACGAGGAGCGCGCGCCGGCTCGACGCGAGATCGCCCCGAGCGCGGTCAGGAGCAGCGTCGACTTGCCGACGCCCGGCTCGCCGCCGACGAGAACGAGGCTCGCGGCACGAGGCCGCCGCCGAGGACGCGGTCGAACTCCGGCACCCCGGTCGAGATCCGCTTCGCCTCCTCGGCGTTTACGTCGACGAGGCGCAGGAGCGGCCTGGCGGCGGCGCTTCGTGCGTCGCCGCCTCAGGCGCCTCCTCGACGAGCGGACCCGAACGCGTCGCAGCCCGGGCACTTGCCGAACCACGCGCCCGGCGGAGTAGCCGCACTCGGTACACGCATAGTTGACTGCCGCCTTGGCCATTGAGTCGAGGCTAGCCCGCGCGGCGGACGGGCTCGTGCCAACTCTGTGTCGCACTTGTGTCGAGTTCGTCGCGAGGCCGGAGCGTCGCGAGGCCGGACCAGGGCCAGTCCTCGATCTTCTTCACCATTCCAGCTCGCACGGGGTTCTCGAGGATGTAGGCGATCGTCTTCTTCGCACTGAGGGTCGGACTCCACGAGGGTGTCGGCGAAGCGGTTCCCGAAGAGGTGACCACGGCGGCGGTGCCGACGGCGTGAACTCGCGTGCGTAGACGGGTTGACGGCGGCCTGCATCGCCCAGGACACTCCTAAGCTCCTCGGGGACGACCACGAGCAGGTGAAGTAATGCGTCGTCATCAGGGCACCACACGCAACGACTTGCCAGTCCACTCCTCGCAGTGGCCTTACGCAGAAGCGCGAGCAACTCGTACCTGTCGATGTCCGGAGCGGAAAATCGGCTGCTCGTCGACCCCGCGCGCGGTCAGATGCGTCGGCACACCCGGATAGAACGAGCGGGGTCTTCGTCCCATCCTCCGACCGTAGCGCGCCGCAAGCGTGAGAACCTGCGATCGCAGGAGAAAGGTTCCACTTCCGAGGCCGAATTGTTACGAAGGACGCGTCCGAACCGGACAGGCGGTGTCAGAGACGAGTCTGGCACGTGTCAGAGACGAGTCTGACACCGCCTGCTCGCTGGTCGATTCGCTACGCGGTCTGCAGTTCGCGCTCGGCGCGGATCCAGTTCGCGAACGGGTCGTCGCCGGAACCTTCAGCCCAGATGTAGTACCGCCCGCTCGGCGACCTGCTCCGGGGTGATCGCCGCCACCCTCAGGCTTGGTCGCGCGGACGACCTTCGGCTTCGTCGGCGGAACCGTTCTTCGTCGCGGTCGTGTTGGTGGTCTTGGTCTCCGCCTTCGCGCTTTGCGACCCGCGGCTTCTTCTCGGCAGCCATCACTCTCTCCTGATTTCGCTCGTTGGCAACTGGCCAAGGTCTTCGCGCGGTGCGCGGCGACTCCTTCGGAACCTGGCAGCGTCGCGCGCGTGCAAGCCGTGGATGATCCGGTCCGAGTCGGTGCCGTTCTACTCGCGTGCAGCGCTCGTCGGCGCGGGCTTCGCGACGCCGACGGCACGACATCCCTACGCAGTCGTCGTCGACTCGCGCGACCGCGTTTTCATCGCCGACGGGGCGTCGCGCCGGATCCTGCGGCTCGACCCGAGCACCGGTCGGCTACGGAGTCCACGCGACGGGACTCGACGAGCCGACCGGTCTTGCCACGGCCGCAGGCGTTCTCTACGTCGCCGACTTCCACGCCGGCCTCGTCAGACGTGTGAGCAAGACGGGTCGAGTCACGACGCTTGCCCGCCTGCCGGAGGTGACCGCCGTTGCGGCGACTCCGTCGAGCATCGTCTGATGCGGTCACGATGGACGGAACGCTCGCGCGATCTCGCCTGCCGGAGGCTCACCACCGGATTCGAGTCCCTCGGTGGCCTGGACCGCCCCATGGGGTCGCGATCGACCTCAGGGGCCGGTTACTGGTCGCCGAGGACTCGAGCGCGTGCGCCGCATCGATCCGACTACCGGTCGCGTCGCGCTGGTCACCGACCGCGTGGACACGAACAAGATCGCAGTCGGCCACGACGGAACGCTGTTTCTCGCCGGCTCGACGCTGAACGGCGGCAGTCTCCGCCGACTCGATCCCGCGGGCGGCCGTCGATCCTGCTCGACCGATCTCCATGTCAGCGATGTCGCGTTGCTGGCCAACGGAAGCCTCGTCATCACCGCTGTGGAGCCTGGCGCCGTCTATCGGGTCAATGCGCGCACCGGCCGCGGACGAAGCTCACGGGCTAACGAGAGAGGCCGCCTTGCGGCGGCCTCTCGGCAGGCTATTCCTCGACGACCGCGGGCTCTTCAGGCTCCGCCGGCGTCGTCGGGCAGGTTTCCGTCGACCTTCTCGCGCGGCTCGCCCTCGATGATCCTGATGTCGACGAGCGACTCGCCCTCTGTCGCCGGTGCAGACTCTTCCTGCCGGTCGATCGAGGATCGTCGCGCCCGGGATTGAGGTTGCGGCCGAGCACGAAGTCGGCGAGCGGATCCTCGATCAGGCGCTGGATCGCGCGGCGCAGCGGCCGGGCGCCCATCGCCGGGTCGTAGCCCTTGCTCGACGAGCAGCTCCTTCGCGTCGTCGGTGAGCTCGATCGTGACCTCGTGGCTCAGCCATCTGCTCGCGCAGCCGCTTCAGCATCAGGTCGACGATCGTCGAGGATCTCGCTCCTTCTCGAGCTTGTGGAAGACGATGATCTCGTCGATCCGGTTCAGCAGCTCCGGCCGGAAGACCTTCTTCAGCTCGCCCATCACGCGGCCCTTCATGTCGTCGTAGCGTGAGGCCCGTGCTCGTCGCCGATCGTGAAGCCGAGCGCCTGGTTCTTCGAGATCTGAGCCGGCGCCGATGTTCGACGTCATGATCACGATCGTGTTCCGGAAGTCGACCTTGCGGCCCTGGGCGTCGGTCAGCTTCCCCTCCTCCAGGATCTGGAGCAGGATGTTGAAGACGTCCGGGTGGGCCTTCTCGATCTCGTCGAGCAGGAGCACGGAGTACGGCTTGCGGCGCACGGCCTCGGTGAGCTGGCCGCCCTCGTCGTAGCCGACGTAGCCGGGCGGCGAGCCGACGAGCCGGGACACGGAGTGCTTCTCCATGTACTCCGACATGTCGATCTGGATCATCGCGTCCTCGTCGCCGAACAGGAACTCGGCGAGCGTGCGCGCGAGCTCCGTCTTGCCGACGCCGGACGGGCCGAGGAAGATGAACGAGCCGGTCGGCCGCTTCGGGATCCTTGATCCCGGCGCGGGCGCGGCGGATCGCCTTCGAGACGGCGACGATCGCCTGGCTCCTGGCCGATCACGCGCTTGTGCAGCTCGTCCTCCATCCGGATCGAGCTTCTGCGACTCGGCCTCGGTGAGCTTGAAGACGGGGATGCCCGTCCACATCGAGACGATGTCCGCGATCTCGTCCTCGCCGACCTCCGGCTGCTCCTCGACGTCCTCGGCTGCGCCAGTTCTCCTCGAGCTCGCTGCTTCTTCTGCGTCAGCTTGCGCTCCTTGTCGCGGAGCGACGCGGCCTTCTCGAACTCCTGCGCCTCGATCGCGTTCTCCTTCTCCTTGCGCGACGCGCTCGATCTCCTCCTCGAGCTCGCGGTAGCGCGGCGGCGCGGTCATCGTGCTTGATGCGCATGACGCGAGGCGGCCTCGTCGATCAGGTCGATCGCCTTGTCCGGCAGGTGCCGGTCCTGGATGTAGCGGTCGGCCAGCACGGCCGCCGCGCGCAGCGCGTCGTCGGAGATCTTGCAGCGGTGATGCGCCTCGTAGCGGTCGCGCAGGCCGCGCAGGATCTGCACGGTGTCGTCGATCGACGGCTCCTCGACGCGGACCTGCTGGAAGCGGCGCTCGAGTGCGGCGTCGCGCTCGAGGTACTTGCGGTACTCGTCGAGCGTCGTCGCGCCGATCGTCTGCAGCTCGCCGCGGGCGAGTGCCGGCTTCAGGATCGAGGCTGCGTCGATCGCGCCCTCGGCGGCACCGGCGCCGACGAGGTTATGGAGCTCGTCGATGAAGAGGATGATGTCGCCCCGCTGCATGATCTCCTTCATCACCTTCTTCAGGCGCTCCTCGAACTCGCCGCGGTACTTCGAGCCGGCGACGAGCGCGGCGAGGTCGAGCGTGTAGATCTGCTTGTTCTTCAGCAGCTCGGGCACCTGGTTCGTGGCGATGCGGGCGGCGAGCCCTCGACGACGGCGGTCTTGCCGACGCCCGGCTCGCCGATCAGCACCGGGTTGTTCTTCGTGCGGCGCGAGAGGATCTGCATCACGCGCTCGATCTCGGTCTGGCGGCCGACGACGGGGTCGAGCTTGCCCGTCGGCGGCCAGCTTCGGTCAGGTTGCGGCCGAACTGGTCGAGCAGCTTCGAGCTCTTCGACTTCTCGCCGACGCGCCGCCCGAGCCCTGCTGGCGCCGGCCGGGGCCGGAGAGCATGCGGATGATCTCGTTGCGGATCTTCTCGGCGTCGGCGTCGAAGTCGAGCAGGATGCGCGCGGCGACGCCCTCGTTCTCGCGCACGAGGCCGAGCAGGATGTGCTCGGTGCCGATGTAGTTGTGTCCGAGCGACAGCGCCTCGCGGAGCGCGAGCTCGAGGACCTTCTTCGCGCGCGGCGTGAACGGGATCTGGCCGGTCGTGACCTCGTCGCCCTGGCCGACGATGCGCGCCACCTGCGCGCGCACTTCCTCGACCGTGATGTCGAGCGACTCGAGCACGCGCGCGGCGAGACCTTCCTCCTCGCGGAGCAGGCCGAGCAGGATGTGCTCGGTACCGATGTAAGTTGTGCTTGAGGGCGCGGGCCTCGTCCTGCGCTAGGACGACTACCTGGCGAGCCCGTTCTGTGAATCGCTCGAAACATCCCTGTCGACCCTCCTTCCAACCGATAACCGGGGGAAGCTCACCCACCCCCGAGTCGAAGGTCTGGCCTCCATGGTATCGGACGGCTGCGCCGTCCCCGTTAGCGAGACTACGTCGACGAACGGAGGGCCGGGAAGAGGATCACGTCCCCGGATCGTCTCGCGCCCGGTCAGCACCATCGCCAGCCGGTCGATCCCGAGCCCAAGCCCGCCGGTCGGGAGGCATGCCGTAGGAGAGCGCCTCGACGTAGTCCGGATCCTCCTGCTCGCCTTCGACGAACTCGGATTGACGCCGAAAACGCTCGCGCTGCTCCTCCGAGTCGTTGATCTCCGAGAACGCGTTCCCGAGCTTCCATCCCGCCGACGAAGTACTCGAAGCGCTCGGTCAGCGTCTCGTCGTCGTCGGTGGAGCGCGCGAACGGTGAGATCTCGATCGGATAGTCGTGCACGATCGTCGGCTCGATCAGGCTCGGCTCGACGTAGTGGCTGAAGGCGTGGTCGACGAGCTGCGCCCAGTCCTTGTCCGCGTGCGTGTCGACCCCACGCCCGTTCAGCTCAGCGCGCGCAGCTGCCGCACTCGTCGCGGATCCAGAGGCCGTGCTCGTCCAGCGCACCGGTGAAGCGAACCGCTTCCAGGGCGCCTTCAGGTCGACCTCGTGGCCCTTGAAGGTCGTCTTCAGTCGACCCCATGACCTCGAGCGCGACCGCCTCGACCAGCCGCTCCATCCGCTCCATCGTGTCGCGGTAGTCCGCGTACGCCTCGTACCACTCGAGCATCGTGAACTCGTTCGAGTGCTTGCAGCGCGAGATGCCCTCGTTGCGGAAGTCCTTGCCGATCTCGTAGACGCGCTCGAGCCCGCCGACGATCAGCCGCTTCAGGTAGAGCTCGGTCGCGATCCGGAGATAGAAGTCCTGCTCGAGGTAGTTCCAGTGCGTGACGAACGGCTCCGCGAAGGCGCCGCCGTAGCGCGGCTGCGGCACCGGCGTCTCGACTTCGACGAAGCCGTCGGCGTCGAGGTGCCCGCGGATCGCCGACACGATGCGGCTGCGCAGAAGGAAGTCCGCGCGCGTCTCCTCGTTCATCAGCAGGTCGAGGTAGCGCTTCCGGTACCGCAGCTCGACGTCGGTGAGGCCGTGGAAGGTGTCCGGCAGAGGCGCCCGGTTCTTCGCGAGCAGCTCGAAGCCGGTGACCTTCAGCGACGGCTCGCCCCGGCGGTGACTTGGCGGGGTTTCCTGCACGCCGACGATGTCGCCGAGGTCGACGTCCACCTTCTCCGGAGATCAGCTGGATCCGGCCGCTCCGGTCGACGCAGGTCGAGGAACGTGATCTTCCCCATCTCGCGGCGCGCCATCACCCGGCCGGCGAGGCGGAACTGCTGCGCGTCGTCCTCGGCGCCCGGCTCTGAGCGCTTCGGCGCGTGTGGACCGCAGCGATCTCGTCCCGATCGGAAAGCGCTTCGGCGTCATGGCCGGGAAGCCTACGCTGCTTTGATGTCGAGGATCTTGTACTTAAGAGATCCTCTGGGGGCACTGACCTCGACCGTCTCGCCCTTCTTCTTGCCGATGATCGCCTTGCCGACCGGGCGACTCGTTCGAGAGCTTCTGCTCGGACGGATCGGCCTCGGCGGAGCCGACGATCGTGGTACTCGACGGTCTGCTTCGCATCGACGTCCTGCAGGCGCACCTTCGCAGCCGATCGGAGACGACGTCCTTGAGGTCGACGTCGCGTGTCTGGATCACGCGCGCGTCGAGAGACGCTCCTCGAGCGTCGCGATCTGGTGCTCGAGCATCGCCTGCTCGTTCTTGGCGTCGTCGTACTCCGGCGTTCTCGGCGATGTCGCCGAACTCGCGCGCAACACGGATGCGATCGGCTACCTCTCGGCGCTTCTCGGTCGAGAGCGTGCTCGATCTCCACTTGAGCTTCTCGTAGCCCTCAGGCGTGAGAATGACTTCCTTCAACTGTTTCCTCCCCTAGGAAAAAGTGCGGCGAAATGCGCGCCGACGCGGGCGGGAATGGTAGCGCGTGACGATCGGTCGAGGTCAATACCTCCGAGTAGCTATCCGTAAACAATGTTCAGTCGATCTCAGCGAAAGCTGGTGGATCCGCGGCGTCGAGATCCCGACTCGGCGTCGTCCTCGCCCCGATGGCAGGTGTCAGCGTGCAGGCGTTTCGTCGCCAGGGCCGCCGCTTCGGCGCCGGGCTCGTGTGCTCGGAGATGGTCAGCTGCGCCGGGCATCGAGCACCGGAACGAGCGGACGCTCGGCTACCTGCGCGTCGCGGCGCGACGAGCATCCGCTGGCGATCCAGATCTTCGGCTCGGAGCCGCGTGCGATGGCCGAGGCGGCCCGGCATGGTCGTCGCCGCCGGCGCCGACCTCGTCGACATCAACTTCGGCTGCCCCGTCCGCAAGGTGACGAAGACCGGAGCGGGCGCGACGCTCGCTCGACGACCCCGACCGCGCGTGCGCGAATCGTGGAGGCGGTGGCCGACGGCGGTCGACGTCCCGGTGAGCGGTGAAGATGCGCCGCGGGCTGCGAGAACGGTTCCCGCACGTGCCTGGAGGTCAGGACCGCGATGCTCGTCGAGGCGGGCGCCGCGACGCTGACTCTCCATCCGCGCTCGGCCCAGCAGATGTACACCGGGCGACTGCGGACCACGCGCTGACGGCCGAGCTCGTCGTCGCTCGTCGACGTCCCGGTGATCGCGTCCGGCGACGTCACGTCGCGCGCGCAAGGCGCAGTCGGTGCTCGCGACGACGGGCGCGGCTGCGGTCGATGGTCGGCCGCGGCGCGCAGGGCAACCCCTGGGCGATTCGCGAGATCGTCGACGGGGACGGCGGTGAGCCGACGCGCGAGGAGGTCGTGGCCGAGCTCGATCCTGTTCATCCGCGAGACCGTGCGCGAGCTCGGCGAGCGGCG